>Ga0315915_1004247_pt1 | contig 18133 bp, 13 predicted proteins | sample MpolbnodulesMG_FD_207738 | JGI IMG/M metagenome (GOLD analysis project Ga0315915, IMG submission 207738) | Medicago polymorpha root nodule microbial communities from Los Angeles, California, United States - branched nodules | ecosystem: Host-associated > Plants > Roots > Nodule | place: USA...
GTGTTAGATTTTGGAGGGTTATGGAAGCAAAGGTACAAATACACCATCAGACCAAAGATACCGAACTATCTACCACATGTGTTACACACGTTGATACGATAGTCACTAGTCAGTGTGTCTCAGTTAAACTCTAGCAATTATTATGATTTAAGTAGATTTCACCGTATATTACAACATAATATGATCAATTAGTCTTTTTTTTTCATTCACAACAAAGAATTAAATTTCACCCTAGATTCTAGAACAATCAATGTGACAGTTCTGTTAGTTTTCTTTCACTCCAAGAAACTTTTTTCCTGCCATCTTCACTTGCAACTGCAATTTTGAGAGAGAGAGAGAGAAAATGGCACCACCATTGATACTACCAAAATTAATTCTTGTGATTCTTGTGTTATGTCTTTTATTTCAACACAAAAATCACAACAAGAACACCAACACATTCAACTCCATCAATATCGTTCCAATACATTCTTTTTCAAGTTTCCCTGTTTCTTTATCTGCCATCAACAACAACAACCATGTATCAGAATCATCTTCTGATTCTTCTTCTAACTCTCTTCTTGAATATGATTTCTACCGTAATTCATGTCCTCATGCTGAGCACATTGTTCGTTCTACGCTTCACCGGCTTTATAGAACTAATCCTCCTTTGGTTCCTGCTCTTATTCGTCTTGCTTTTCATGATTGCTTCATTCAGGTCCATTTTTCTTTCTTTCTATTTATAATGATTCATTTTCTTGTGTATTATTATTTCATAACAATGAAGAAAAAAATAGGGTTTTATTGTGTATTTTAATAATTGTTATTATTATTTGGTCATTTCTGATTCTGGGTCTATTATCTTATTCCAGGTTTTTGTTCTTATCTTTATTCAATAATTTCTTGGACAAATTTGTGGTTGTTTTGAATAAACATATGATAAAAATGAAATTTTATCTCTTTGGTTTTTAACAAAGTTTTAATTAGAATCAGTTATTATATATGAAAGTAAGATGATTTAAACATTTTATAAACACTTGCCCAAATGTGATTTTATGAAAAAGTTTAAATTTTTGAATTTTTTGATTCAACAATCCTTTTACTTTTATATCTCAGTTTGACTGCAGTCATGTTGTTAAGTTGATTTTGCTTTTGATTTAGGTAATGTTTGGATAAACAGTTTGATTAAGCACATTTAGTTTAAGCGATTTTGTTTATGTATACGTTATTTCAATGAAATTATTTTCAACATATGCTATAAGCTATATTAGAGAAATTAGAGAAATAAGCTGAAAACAACTTATGGACATATTATAAACTGTTTCGATAAGTTTTTTCATATAGACTCAGAACTGCTTATGCAAGTAGATACATAAATCAATCCAAATAGATTCTTAGTGTTTGGTGTGTATTTCTGAGTCAGCACAATTAGACCTCATTTATGCTTTGAAACTAAATATGGATTTTAATTGGGTTTGCATCAGGGATGTGATGCTTCTATTTTGTTGGATAATGATGAATACATTGATTCAGAGAAAGATTCACCTCCTAATGATAGCCTCAAAGGATTTGATGTAATAGAGACCATTAAATCTAAGCTCGAAGAAGCATGTCCTGGAGTTGTTTCTTGTACTGATATTCTTGTACTTGCTGCAAGAGATTCTGTTGTTCTGGTAACATTATTTATTTCCCTATATATTTCCTTTCTGTCATCATTGTATGTGTATATGTTTAAGAGATTAAAACCTTTTTACACCTGCATTTGTTGGATATGACTCATAGTTTACTAATAAGTGGGTACGATGTAAACTCTAAGCTTGAATAGTAGAAAGTCATTGCGGCCGCTTTGCAGTCAGTCGGAGACGTAGACACAATTGACCAAACTATGTGATCATATATCTTGTGTTCTCCATTTGAACCAGGGTTTTTGTTCTAACAAGATCCAATCAAGTTATAGCATAATGTCATTTTATTATATTTGTTTCTAAAATATTTTCACAAATATCTAAATGGTGAAATGTGATTAGATGCATAGTTGCATACAAATTAAATCTTATGTTTAATTTTTTTAATAGACTTTTGAACATATATGAATATCGTGTATTTTATAGGCCGGTGGTCCATTCTATCTTTGAATACAGGAAGGAGGGATGGTTCTAACTCTTTTGCTGACATAGCAACAGATGAGCTTCCTTCACCCTATGCAGATTTATCTCAAACTCTTGCATCCTTCAAATCAAGGGGATTTGATGAAAGAGAAATGGTCACTCTCTTAGGTTAATTTCTAATTATTCTATCCCTTTTTTTGTATTACTGTACTAAAACAATGCTTTATGTCTTATTCTTTTCATATTTCCTTCTACTAAAGCCAAAGTTTTAAAACAAACGCTTGTGATCTGGATCACAATATCCAAGTTTTTTATGTTTCTACCATAACAATTGAGGCTGCATTGAACCGCAGTATTCAAAAAATCGTGACACGACCACAATTGAAAACCCTGATTGGAGCTGCTAAAGTGAAATTGTATATTTCAGCTTAGACAGGGTTCCTTTTTAGGGAGCTTATAAATAATGTATATTGTGATCTTAACCCAAATTTAAAGGTAGGCATGCCTTTACTTGCTTTCCTTAGAGGAACTTTTCCTTTTTAGCACCAGGCATTTTGGACCTCAATAATTCCCTGACACAACCATTCTAATGTATGAAACTTGTTGCAGTTAAATAGTAGAATTCAGAACATAGATAGGATATATTTGGAGAATAAAATAATTTGTTGAGATCCATGTTATTTTACCCGCATCCGTCCATGCTTTGGATATCAATGCACTCATGGCCTTAACTTTTTGATTCTTTGATCATTTTAGTGTCATTGTTTGCACATGACTTAGCTATCTTCTTATGCTGCTACATGGTTCCTGATGACTTAATCTGTCCATTTTTACCTTCCAGGTGCCCACAGCATTGGTATAATCCACTGTAAATTCTACGAAAACCGGCTCTATAACTTCAGTGGAACTAATGAACCTGACCCTTCCTTAGATACTGAATTTCTAAATATACTAAGATCAAGATGCAATAAAACTGATGCATTTTCCACTTCAGCATTAGGATATATATCACGTGACTCGCCTTCTTCTTTTGTTGAAGAGCAACGAGAAATCTCTATGGACTCCAAGAAATCTCTCTCAAATTTCGGGATGTTATACTACCGCAGACTGTTACAAGGTAAAGGAATCCTCTATGCAGATCAGCAGTTAATAAAAGGGGAAAAAACCAGATATTGGGTTCAAGAATACGCATCTAATCGTACTTTGTTCCATCAAGATTTTGCCCTTGCAATGATGAAACTCTCCGATCTCCGAGTTTTGACAAAGCCTGTGGGACAGATTCGGCGCAGTTGTTCAAAAGTTGCATAAGAGTGATTCTATAAGAATTATCTCACATTTTTGTATGCATTACATTCTGTTTTAATAACTGTAAATTTGTATCAGCTGGAAACTTTAGAGTAGTTTCATATTTTCTAAGACTGTTATCAATCCTGAGAAAGTATGTAAAGATAGTATCTTTGAGAAAGAAAAAAAGAAAGAAGATTAGGGTGTGTTAGGATTGACTTATTTGGACTTATCTACTAGCATAAGCACTTGTGAGACCTTATAGAAACAACTTATGATATGTTCATAAGTTGTTTTCAGCTTAACTCCATAAGCTCTCCAAGGTAGCTTATTGTAAACAGCTTATATGAAAACGGTTTATTTTATTTTATCCTTAGTTATAGAAATAGTTTACATATAAGCACTTAAATAATAAGCGCTTATACTACAAGAGCTTATAAAATGGGAAAATAAGCAAAGAAGAAACTTAGAGATCAACATATTGTATGAAAACATAAAGCTCTAAACAGTTCTAAAAAAAAAGGAAAGCTTTAAACAGTAGGAACTAAACCGAATAAAGTAAATAGTAACTGAATTGGTTTTTCCTATACACTAGAATTGTGATTAGATGATATTTCCTTTATGTAACTGAATTTGATCAAGTCTTTCCTTTGAGCATTTGAAGCTGACAGAGGGCTGTGGAAGAGTGAAGTCTGAGTTTATGTCGATGAAAAACCTGTCCACAATATCGAGATAAACCGGACTTTTAAGGCGAGAATAGTAGTGAAGTGCTTCTTCTATGTCTAGCACATGTTCAAGATCACCTGAATCCATCATATCCAATTCCTTCATCTTCTGTGCTAACACATGTGCTCCCTTATTCATGTTTTGTGAATTCTATTGCAAAAGGGGCTAAATATGGGGGGGACTTTGGCTATTTTTTTAATAGGAGGCCAAAATCGCTACACTTTGAAAGTTAGAGGGTGAAAAGGGCGTTTAAGCCTTAAAATTAATTCAACTAATCATTTCCTTAAGAATCATGTGCAAGCCAAAAACGACAATTAAAATGAAATGGTTGAAGTAGTTAACAAAGAAGAAAATGTCTTCAGCTAAAAATAAGTTTATATTAGTATTATTAAATTATTCTAAAAGAGGTGACAGCTATAGAGTAGTTAACAGATAAAAAAAATATCTTCAGCAACAATAGTTGGGGAATGGAGTATTTATTATATTAAACGAACTTTCAATATTGTTTTCGAACGTTTACTTCTGATCTGATACAAAATGAAAGAAGAAAGCAAAGCAACAATAGGTAATGGAAGAGGTTAATTTGTGTATGAGAATGAGCATAGTTATTGAAGTTGTTGTGGCTCTAGGAGCAGTTTTGGTTGCATTGATCCAATTTTTTAATGTTTTGGTTTTGAGACCAAGATCACTAAGAGCAAAGCTTCATAGGCAAGGTATTGATGGTCCTTCTCCTCACTTCTACTTTGGTAACATCAAAGAAATGAAGACCCTTTTACTCCAACAACAAACACAAGTCAAACAAAAAAAACAAGAAGAACATGGTTTTGTTTCTATATCTCATAGCTGGACTACAACTTTGTTCCCTCATATTCACAAGTGGACAAACCAATATGGTCAACTACTTTGTCCTCTCTCATACTTATTTGTTTTGACTTTTGAGAAAACATTCATTGACCATCATTATCATCATAGTAACTTTTTATGTTCCATGTTTGGTTTTGATTATTTTTTTTTTACTCAAAGTTTTTATTGGATTTTAAGAAGCTAAAAATGTAAAATGATTTTTTTATTAAACTCCTCCTGCCCCTATAGCACTTTGATAGAAATATTTTATTTAAAAAAAAAAAAACTCCAATTGATGTTTTGTGAAATTTGAGTTTGATAGTATCTATTTCTTTCAATAACAAATTTTACATTAGGTACTCATCTTTGTTCTTATTCTGGTCTGGTGTATTGTGAAATAATCTATTTTGGTTTATTTTATAAGTGAAGTTGTAGAAATGTTCTGTAGTTAAACAATCTGGTAGATTCTGTTAAAATGTGAAATGGTTAGGTTACAGTAATTCTGGCAATATTGTTTGCCACAAGTTCACGATTCTCATATAAAAGTGAAGCAATATGTCCTAACTGTAATATCCTTAATTGGTTTGGATGGAATGATGTGTTCTAGTCACGAGTTTATACGTTGTTTTGGTCTTAACCTTTCCGTTACCGAGGAATCTTGTTACATGGAATTCTATCGGAGGTAAGTAAAGGCTGTAAAGTCCGACCAAAAATTGTTCCAACTAGGATTTGAACTTGGATTCTCCTGAACTATTCATCTTTAGCTGGAGTTCATTAACAACTTGAACCCAATTACTTGGATAAACAAGTTTACACTAGCAATAATCAAATATAAGAAATAAATACTAAGGCTCCAAAAGAAAAAGCAAGAAAAGTTAACCATTTGTTAGAATTGCTATATTGGTTAGTCTCTTGGAATTTAACAGTAGCAGGTTAATATGATTTTAATGTTATTATTTTGAAGTTCAGAACTTTAATTTTATACATGCAGGTCCCACATACTTGTTTTCTACTGGGAGTATACAATGGTTAATGGTGACAGATATGGCGATAGTGAAGGAAATTATCCTAAACACATCTTTGAATCTTGGCAAGCCTTCTCATCTTTCCAAAGATATGGGACCACTCCTTGGCCAAGGTATAGTATCATCAAGTGGTCTGATTTGGGCACATCAGAGAAAGATAATTGCGCCTGAGTTGTACCTAGACAAGGTGAAGGTAAGTGTACAATACTATGCACAGTAGAAATAGAATATTGCATAGAAGATAGAAAGAAGAAAAAAAAGGTATATATGTTGGTGAATTTAGAAGGAGTTAATGATAGGCATGTATGCTAACTATAAAAAAAAAAATTAAAAAAATAGTAACGGTATTCAGTGTTATCAAATAGCAGTATTATATTACTATAGCGTAGTGGAATTTGAATAAATCGGCATTGTTATGCGATGAACTATTTAGTACAAATTTTCGTCATATAGCAGCTATAGAACTATAGTATAGTGGAATTTGCACAAAACGCTATTTCTTCGTAATCCGCAATTGACAACACTAATGGTATTGCTGTCACATACAACTAACTGCTTATAAATGTTGATTAAAATAGCATTCTAATAATTTTCTTTTTATGTAAATTATGTTGAAGGCAATGGTTGATCAAATAGTTGACTCCACAGATATAATGCTAAGATCTTGGGAGAGTAGAATTGAAAGTGATGGAGTAGTTTCAGAGATAAAAATTGATGAAGATCTGCGAAGCTTGTCAGCTGACATAATTGCTAGAGTTTGTTTTGGGAGCAATTATGTCAAAGGAAAAGAAATATTCACAAAGCTTAGAGATCTTCTAAAACTCCTCTCCAAGATAAATGTTGGAATTCCTGGTTTTAGGTATTCATGATCATTAAAAAACTGTTTTTATATTTATCATGTATTCATATATTATTATTTTCTTGTTCTTGTTAGCTATGATAATAATGTGAAAATGATATCATGATCTGTTTTAGATACTTGCCAAACAAAAGCAATAGACAGATATGGAGATTGGAGGAAGAGATTAACTCAAATATATCAAAGCTCGTAAAACAGCGCCAAGAGGAAGGTCGTGAGCAAGATCTCTTGCAAATGATACTTGAGGGTGCTAAGAATTGTGAGGGGAGTGATGGCCTCTTGTCAAATTCAGTCGGACGAGACAGGTTCATTATAGATAACTGCAAAACTATATTCTTCGCTGGACACGATACTACCTCAATTACAGCGTCATGGTGCTTAATGTTGTTAGCTACATACCAAGATTGGCAAGATCGTGTTCGTGCAGAGGTGCTTGAAGTTTGTGGAAATGATAATCTAGATGCAAATATACTTAGAAGCATGAAAACGGTACGTTTTACACTAAAGCTACATGTTTCTATGAAACATTAAATCCATTTCCTTCAGATTGATCATATCGACCTTAGACGTCGGCATGGTAAAGGAAATCCATTTTAAGAATTTTTTATTGGAAACAATGTATAAATAGCGTATATTGAATTCTGTCTTGTCTATGTATAAGAGGGGACAAAGACATATTCATCATGCCATTTTAGATATTCTTATGCATTAAGTAAAGATCTTCTACAAAATTGTTGCATTTGCAGTTAACCATGGTGATCCAAGAGACTTTGAGGCTTTATCCGCCAGCAGTATTTCTGCTTCCCAAGATATTAACATAAAAGGTATCAAAGTTCCAAAAGGAATGAATATTCAGATTCCAATCCCAATATTGCAGCATGACATTGATATTTGGGGGGATGATGCACACGAGTTCGATCCTGGAAGATTTGCAAATGGCGTGCTTAGAACCTGCAAGATTCCACAAGCTTATATGCCATTTGGAATAGGTTCCCGTGTCTGTCCAGGACAGCATTTATCCATGATAGAATTGAAGGTGTTTTTGTCGCTTATTCTGTCAAAGTTTCGTGTCTCTCTTTCATCAAGTTACTGTCATTCACCGGCCATTCGCTTGCTTATAGAACCTGGTCATGGAGTTATTCTCAAAATGACAAGAATTTAAGCAACAATGTAATTAAATACTTCTCCCATTTTCGTTGGGGTTCCTTTTCCATTTTTCTCGTGAAGGTTGTTATTATAGTAATATCTAATAAGACAAACTGTTTTGTTTCAAAGTCGATGATGAGAACAACATGTGCAATGTTATTACCTAGGACTTACGAACCATTTCACTTTTGCTTTTTCACTTTTAAGAGTGTTTTCATCATATTGACTTATGACCAAATTTAAGGATAGGCATGCCCTTCGGAAACCATCTCTATAACTTCAGTGGAACTAATGAACCTGACCCTTCTTTAGATACTACTGAATTTCTAAACGTACTTAGATCAAAATGCAATGAAACTCATGCATTGTCCACTTCAGCATTGGGATATACATCACATAACTCACCTAACCTTCTTCCTTAGTTGAAGAGCAACAAGAATCTCAATGGACTCCGAGAAATCTCTATCAAATAACGGGATGTTATACTACCGCGGTCTATTACAAGGTAAAGGAATCCTCTATGCAGATCAGCAGCTTATAGAAAGGGAAAAAACCAGATATTGGGCTTAAGAATAAGCATTTAGTCCTACTTTGTTCCATCTAAATTTCGCCCTTGCGATGATGAAACTCTCCGATCCCCGAGTTTTGACAATGCCTATGGGACAGATATGGCACAGTTGTTCAAAAGTTGCATGACAGTGGTGCTAAGAGCTGTCTCTCATTTTTGTATGCATTACATTCTGCTTAATAACTGTAAATTTGTATCAGCTAGAAAATTTTAAATAGTGTCATGTTTTCTAACACTCTTAGCAAATAACTAAACAAAATCTAAGAAAATACATTACGTTATGATCCAAGTATCTTTAAGAAATAAATAAAGATTAGGGCCTTTTTGAATCGACTTATTTAAACTTATCTACTATCATAAACACTTGTGAGACATAGGCATAAGCTTGATTTTCTAGAGATAGAGAAGAAATAAAGATTAAGGCCTGTTTGAGAGAGCTTATAGAAACAACTTATGACATGTCCATAAATTGTTTTCAGCTTAGTTGCATAAACTCTCCAAGACAGCTTATTCAAAGCAGCTTATTCAAAGCAGCTTATAGCTTATATGAAAACAGTTTGACTCTATTTTATAATTTGTCACAGAAATATTTTATATATAAGCCATTTCTAAGATAAACGCTGCTATAAGCGCTTAACTAAGCTATTTTTCCAAATAGGGCTTAGAAGTTTATAAAATGGGAAAATAGGCAAACAAGAAAGTTAAAGATTCATATATTGTAGAAAACATGAAGCTCTAAACAATGGAAAATAATAAAGAAGAAAGCTTAAAAGTTTAAACAATAGGAACTAAACCAAATAAAGTAAATAGTACAGAAAACTAGAGGAAATGAAAATAAGAGGCACAAAATAGTGATGTAGAATTGGTTTTTCCTATACACTAGAACATGCTTTGCATTGAGATTAAATTATTTATCTTTTATGTAACTGAACTGGACCAAGTCTTTCCTTTGAGCTTTTGAAGCTGCAGAGGGCTGTGGAAAGTAAAGTCTGAGTTTATGTCGATGAAAAACCTGTCCACAATATCGAGATAAACCGGACTTTTAAGGCGAGAATAGTAGTGAAGTGCTTCTTCTATGTCTAGCACATGTTCAAGATCACCTGATTCCATCATATCCAATTCCTTCATCTTCTGTGCTAACATATGTGCTCCCTTATTGATGTTTTGTGAATTCGGCTCCTCCTTTTTCCACAGTTGTGATCGTACGCTACCTTCATCCGCGCTTCTTTGTGGACTTTGTTTGGAAAAACACATGAAGTTTCCATTTCTTGCAGAATCTCCCATTGCAGGCTCTTTAAACTTGGATATGTTATTGTTATTGCTACCAACCATCTTCATTGTGCTGAGATCAGATTGCAAGATATCATAGAACTCATTGTAGAATTGGTCACTTGAGTAAGCTTTTGCATTGTCCATATTACAAAGGAAATTGAAGGAAAGAGATCTTGGAAGTTTTTGGTACCCTCCAGAGAAAAAAGACCTGAAATTTTTTAGCCTTTTGTTAAAGAAACTTTTGGTCTTGTGAATGGTTTTTCTTAGGTGCACCATTGTGAAAGAGTGTGTCTCTCTCTAAGTGGCTTTGTCTTCTAGAGCTGTCATAGTTTTAATCTGGTTTAGCTCTTGTATAATCTCCAATTTTGTCCTAATTCAGATTCTCATATTAAGAGATGTGGACATGATGATAACTTGTTTGTTACTATCACCAAAAATACAAGAGGAAAGTGTTTCATTCTGTCCCTATCAAACTCCCTCTCCCAGCTCGTGGCTATATGATAATATAAATATTAAAGGGTATGTTTGATTTTTGTTTGTATTTTTAATCATACAAATGTGATTTTTTGTTTTTTATTTTCAAAGTTTTATAATTAAAAATAAGAAATGAATACAGAGAATGAAAACAAAGATTAAACAAGGGATCAAGATTCTGGTCACTGTCATGGTGGTGGTTACTCTGATGAAGATATTTAAAGAAAAGTTTAAAAGTTTGATGATTTTGATATTTAGAGTTCTAGATTTTGACAAAGTGCTGTCAAAAAGCATTGATTAACATTTAACAGACTAATTTCTAGATTACAACAATTTGTGCTTGACCTGCTTCACTCGTTACGCTTTCAGATCCTCGCTCTGCTACGCTACATTCGAGCGTCTGTTCACTTATCAACGAATATATGTCACTTATTAACATAGTCGTCAACTGTTAATTTGTAGGTGTAACTTTTTGGTACTACAAAATCAATTTTAAAGATCTCAACCATTAATTTGTGTGACAAAATTACTGCATCAAATTCAAATCCCTCTAATATGAGAACACATGTAGACTTTGATCCAAAATTAATGCACCAACAAAACAGATTCAACTTAATTCTTTTTAACAGAAAATTCAGTATGTATCACTGAAAATAATTAATGGCACACATTCTATAGTCAGGAGCACTTATTTATTTTGCATAAACAAGAGAAGTATGGTCCACATTCTATAGTAGAGTTGGCAATGAGAAAATAGCATTCCATTTACTGCAATGAATGTCACTATTGGACACTTGCCATCGCTTCAATGACTCTCCCACCCACCTCTTTCCTAAATTATGAAGTTATAACGACTAGTCTTTCAACATATTGGCATTATCTGTTGCTTTCTTGAAAAATTGTGTCCAGTGGAAAGCTACTGAACTTTGGCTACTGACATAACTTTGAAAGCACAAACATGGATTATAAGGACATAACGGAACAGTGTATCTTATACAGAGGATGACCATGATTTGACAAACTGATTCTGTAGATGAATTATGTGCACTGCAATTATATTGATGAATTATTTCAAGGTTGGATAACACTTGTATATATACCGAATACCAAAAAAGAAAAAAAAAGAAGATAACCCTTGTATAGTTGAATTGAATCAGACTTCATGCTAGTAACGGAAAAAAACAAAAAAAAATCGTTTACGAAGTGTTGGCCTAACACACTCTTCTTCCCAAGTTATTAGTTTTAAAAAGCTATCTTTAAACAGAGAAGAAAAAAAGGCTTAGGGTATCTCAGTGTGTAATGACCAAGACTAATTTTCACACACAAATCGGCTCGAAGCCATAACCACACATTTAGTGCATGTTTGGTATTCGGTATCATGGTTAACTTATCAGAGTCACAGTGACTCACTGCAATTCTGACATACCCATTGTGATACCAAACATGCACTTTTTTTTTTTTTTGAGGGAACCAAACATGCACTTAAAATCTAAATTGCTTCTCAATTGGACCACATCAATTTGATAAAAATTAAAAAATAAATTTCTAACCAAGTATATACACCTTTTTTTTTTTGGTCAACACCTTTTTTTAATTTAATCAGTAAAAAAAGTCATGTGAAACAAATATTATAGCATTATATTAAGAAGTGAAGAAAACTAATTCTATACTTCAGATATTCAAACTAAAAGTAATTCCTTAGACTAAGTCTAAAATGACATGTAAGCCTTAGCTTATTTATATCAATAGTTAACTTTTCCTAACAAATTAATCTCATCTAAAATTCCTTAGTAAATGAGGTCTTGAGTCAAATGTTATACTATTTACAACCATTATCTTATCATTGAACTGGAGATTCATCCACTAGTAAATATCTAGGAAGGCTACGAACATGATTATAAGAGTCAATTGAACCTGCTGTACAATTTCTCCTCGTTCTATCTTTTCGTGAAAAGTACTTTATGTTAAGTACTAGTAAAAAGTATTACCAAATCAGGATAGAGTTATAAATGAATGAATGAATAATATAATGGAAATCACGGCTTTGCAAGATCTAATGTAGTGACTATTGGCCACATGTCTTTTTGAGTTTGAAAAACTGACTAAGCAACTTATGCACTTCCCCATAGTTTCTGGAAGAAGAAACGAGGCGGTCTTTTATCCAGTTGGGGAGCTTGGTGGTTGGGTGGGTAAAGCTCCTTTTTGAGGAATCAGATGCATACCTTGTGTCAACTAATAAAATAGCTGCATAGTCATTGATGTGACGAATTGCTCTACCTAAAACAAAAACAAGCATTTATCAATGAAAAGGTTGGTGGAAAAACCTGTTGAGATTTAGGTACACAATGCACAACACACAGGAAATCCATAAAGATGCTAAACAGTCATTATTTCTTAATAAGTACTGGAAAACCATTGTGTTTTAGAGATGTGCAATTCAATGAAGTAGTGGATCCTCCGAGAGGTTTAACTCCCACTGTATGCAGCATCAAACATCTTAATCGAGACTATAGGGTTATCTGAAAGTACCGTCAATTTAGTCTTTGAAATTGTACACATAACACGATTTAGTCATTGTAGCAAAACTTCAAAATGATCTTAAAATAAAATGAAAAAAAAAAAAATCACTATCACGGTTGTCTCCATGTGATAGCAATAATTTCAAATTTTAAGATCACATTATAATATGTTAATTACAAAGATCAAATTGTCAGATTCCTATAATTTCAATGACCAAATTTGTGATTCATTCATCTTATTTTTCAACAAACAAATTAAAGTAGCGACAATTCCACCAATCAGTGCTTAACCTTTTGAGATATTTACACTCTGCAAAATTACATTTCTGGGGTTATTGTGAGCACGTACCTATTGATTGATTTACAGCTTTCATGCAGAGATTCTCATAATACTCTTTTCCCCTGTGACTGCAACTTCTTAATATGCCAAAGCCACCTTGTATATCTCCACCATATACATCATAACTAGCAGAAAAACCAGGATTTTCAAGGGACTTGGAATTTCTAAAACCATCAATATGTTTTATCCTCTCCAATAACTCAATGTCAGATGGGCTAGCATATGGCAGACCAACCATGATTACGCATCGACCCATTCCATCACTCAAGTTGATCCCTTCAGATAACTTTGCACCAACAACAGCTAGGAGTACTGCACCAGTATGAGATGCTTGGTTCACTTCTGAATTCACACTTGGAGTATAAATGGTATCTCTATATTCCTTGAGAACAGATTCAACGTCCATATTGTTTCTAGGCTCTCTAAAGACACGCTTCCTCTTTGTAATCCTTTCGAGGATGCCAGAAGATTCCCAGTTTTCATACACTCTACTTTCATAATCAAAAGAAGGGAAGAAGACCACAATTCCTTGGGGAACCACAGTCACCAAGTTGCATAACAAAAGACCTAGTTCTCGCATCTGTAATGCACAAGATGCGCCATAATTAGTTATTTTTCACATTTAATAGGTTCATATGGTTCTCAAAAGATGGTTCTAATTTTTTTACGCATAAAAAGTTTCATGAATTGTTGTCGCGTTTCTTTTCCGCAATGCAAAACAATTGATCCAAATTTTGTGTTAACTATTAAAATAATTTTGGTTTCTATTGTTATTTCAAAAATATCAAAAAACAATTTCTGCTCTTTCTTTTTCAATTGAAAAACCTTTTAGCTATAAGAATGATAGATGAGAGCAATGATATGGTCACCATGTCTGCTGAGCTCCTGGAGCTGTAGCTAAAATCAAAAGAGCGGCCAGTAGGTCCACGGGAAACTGCAATTGGCAAAATGCTCTCTGGAGGGACAATATGACCACAAGAAAAGAAATGCAACTTATTTGGTGGTAACCATGGAAAGAGTCTCTCCCTTGTCTCATCTATTGGCTGAAGTGTTCCCCCTACTAACACGACGGCATGTGCTTCATCTACAATCTATTGAAAGTTTCAAAGTTATCATTTATTTTGTCCATTATTTGTAAGGAAAATAAAATTGCACTATAAAGTCTATTTTAATTAACACAGACCTCGGAGAAAATCTTCTCTGCACTGAGCATAACATATTTAATATATCCTTGACCTTGCTTCCTTGAGCTTGTTGAGCTAGACCTGGAAATTATCATCCTTCCATCACTGTCCTTGTTAACCAGTGATTGCAACATGGCAGCTAATGCCTGGAAAGCGGACTGACAGCTTCCATCTTCACCGTGTTCCCCTGTTATATTAAGTGCCGATACCTTCTCCAATGTAGCCATCTTTTCTCCATAACCACTAACCTGGAAAATCAAGTAAACTTTTACATCAAAAAATGACAACAGAAGATTCAGAAGCATCACATGGAATTATGTTGTCTCAGAAGAAAATGTAAATATTTAGTGGCGAGATTCACCTTGTGCATGATATTGCTTTCCTTTATGTACGTTAGCAATTTGACCAAGTTGATATTGTCAATATTTAGTTCAAATACAAAATCATTGATGGCCATAGTAAAATCGGAGGCTCTCCTTTCTTCAGAAGCCTGTTCTGTATCACGGCATGAATCTATGAGATTTCCATCTTTCTCATTTAGTAGTACTCGGAGAAATGCTTGTATAAGGACCATCAGAGTTTGAATATATCTCCTATTAGCAGGTCCCAAAAGGTTCCGGAATCTCACAAAGTACCGCTCTATATGGTGATGCACATTCTCTAGCTGTACAAACAGAGAACTATCATCTATCAATGCACGGTAAAATCAAAACTAAACATCCAAAACATTGGTGTCTAAATGAAATAACTCTTGTGATGTTTAACACTAAAAACACAATAATTGACCGATAAATGTATCAAGATTCAAAATCCTTAAAATCCCTTCATTTTGTAAGCTTTCAAATCAATCACCGCAAATCAAACCTAGCCTTAGTTCATAATCATATGATTGGGAAGGCTGAGAATTTGGGTAGAGTCCTCAAGTTAAAATTTTGGTAGTTGCTTCGTCATCCCACGAAAAATACAAAGTATACTGATTGCTGATGCAAATGGCAAGTTTATACAAACTTTTGAAAGAAACTAGTAAAACTTCAATCAAGGTGGAGATGGAAATGACAAACATACCTGCGATAAAGTAAGTTTGGAGTCATACATGTTGATGAGTGAATCAGCCAAATTATGAGCCTCGTCTATTATAACAATGTTTGATTTCAAATTCAGACCAAGTGTTTCACGAGATGATTTTGAAAGAAGAGATTGATATGGTAGGACCACAAGATCAACTCTCCGAACCATGCTTCTAGAGCCATAATATGGACAAGTTCCCATAGTTCTTCCAAGGTTAGCAAGATCTTCAATATCCAAAGGCCCTTGTTGAGATACCTCATTCCTGAATTCTTGTTGTAGTCTACGTTTTCTAAGCATTGGGCAACCAGTTGAGGCCTTCGTTCTGCGTGCTCCTGTACCTACTTTTAAGTTCTGCAAGAAAGAACAAGCATTGTTCCAGAGACATTAGTACTAAAATCTATATTAACTTGATTTTTCAAATGTAAAAAACTTTTTGGAACACTAGGTAGTGAGTACGATACTTAGAAGCTCAATTAGAATTAAAAATTTTGCATAGAGGTTAGAAATACCTATGGTTTGATCTTCAATTTATATTTCTTAATATAACTTTTTTTTTGTTTTGGTTATTCAGCCATGCACACAGACCAATATTATTATTTCAATGTTGAACAAGTAAAAGCACCAATACTGAAGGTTCATCAATATATATCCTCCTGGCAAAAAGAGTAAATGTAGAAACCATGATCAAACGGAAATATCAAGCATCTATAAAATCTTGAGCACAATCTTCTTGTTCTAAATGAAGACACGTGCAAATTCAACTATTTATGACTATTGACAAAGTCAAACATATGCATAGTTGTATCACAAATATCCTCAGTTAAAATGAAGAGAAGGCATTAAGTCATTTTCAATGTTAAGGTTCAGCATGCTTGTTCCAAAAGAACAATAATAGATCCTTAGCCTAGTTTAAACCACCTTCTAGTGTATGAAAGCTTCTCAGTCAAAAGAAGTTAATAGTTCTTTCTTCCCTGACAAAAATTTGAGTAAGCTTGTATATGTTTTAACAGAAGTTAAACAAAAGTGCTTTTGAAAAAAGCAGTGCATAATACAAGAAGCCATTACTTTAAAAGCTCGTATCTATTGCAAGATTCTTTTAATATCTCTGCTTTCATGAGTGTCGAAGAAGTTGGTCCAAACCACCCCACAGTCTATACTCTAAAATTCAAACTCCACACACCTTAACTTTTGTAGCATCATTTTTCTTTTTCTTTTGGAGTTCCAAGCATCTCTCATTTATGCGAGACGAGTTTCCAAGTGCAAGTACCTCTGCAACACAAACATTTGTAACAACATAATCATAATCAAGTAATCAAAAGGAAACCAAAAAATAACTTTCCATATTAAGCAAAGTTCCATACCTTGATTAATACAAAGATTTTTCCTGGAACCTAAACTCACAACACCCATCTCATCGGCAAACACTGTCTTCCTCAACTCCTTTACGAACTGTGAAAGCTGTGAATGTGTCCTACTACAAAAATAAACCTTCAACTTCTTCTCCTTTTCCTCTTCTTCATCATCATCACCAGACTCGTCCTCACTCGAAGAACTAAAACTACGTTTACTTGCTTTCCTCTTCGACGCTACACTACTACCCTCGTCTTCACTCTCATACTCTTCAAGTAAAAACTCCTCTTCATTATCACCCACTTCATCAATTTTCTTCTTCAAATTCCCATTCTTTTTACTTTTTTGATAATCATTATCAGATTTTCCTAACACAGACATAAATTTTTCCTTCTTAATCTTTCTTTTTTCCACTTTCTGATCATTTTTGTTGACAACAAAATCTCTCATCCAATCAGGTTCATCATCTGAACCTTGATTCTTCCCATTCCCAACCCCTAAAGCAGTTTCTTCTTCTTCTTCTCGTCGCCGCTGATCGAGTACCCATTGTAAAGCACTACAAATTACACTCATGGTTTTCCCAGTACCTTCATAGTTACAATACAACAACATAATCAAAATCTCAATTTTAATTGTAATTTTTGAAATTAAATAAAAAAAAAGTCAAAACGGAAATTGAATTGAAACAAAAAGTATAATCGTACCGGTTGGGCTTTCTAACATGGAGATGCCACCATGGTTGAGAGATTGATAAAGAGCGTTCATGAAATCGATTTGGATAGAATAGGGTTTCAAAGGGAAAGCTGAGAAATTAGGGTTTTGTTCTTCTTTCTTGGTAATGTTTTCCATTTTCGATTATGCTTAGTTCGAGTACGGATTCAGTATAATAGTGATGTTAATATTTTCTTTTGTTTTTCATTGAAATTTCAGTGGAGTCTTCGCGCCATTTCCATAGCGCCAACTATTTTCATCATTTTATTTTTCTTTCTCTCCTTATTTGCCAATTAAAATTTAAATGACAAAATCATTATTAACTCCGAATAAATATAAATATAAATTCATATTAGTCTTTAGTCTCCGAATACAATTTATGTAAGTCTTTAGTCTCTGAAGACAATTCATGTGTAAGTCTTTAGTCTTCAAATAAAAGTTATTTGTATTATTTTAATGAAATTGTGCAGAATATTGTAAAAATATCTTCCAACAAAAATTAGAATTTTTTAACAAAACATCAATTAAAATTGAATTTTTAACAAACGGTTAGAAGTTCAGGGACTCCATTGATGGAGCTTGAGGTTGTTAGAGGAGAGAGAAAAGAGAGAAGAGAGAGAAAAGGTTTTTGTGACTAACTTTGTATTATCTATGTTATATTGATTACACTGAAGAGT
>Ga0315915_1004249_pt1 | contig 18130 bp, 12 predicted proteins | sample MpolbnodulesMG_FD_207738 | JGI IMG/M metagenome (GOLD analysis project Ga0315915, IMG submission 207738) | Medicago polymorpha root nodule microbial communities from Los Angeles, California, United States - branched nodules | ecosystem: Host-associated > Plants > Roots > Nodule | place: USA...
GTAAGATTTGAATTAAAGCTTAACTTAATTTGAAATTTTTTATTGGCATTGATATTTTGTTATATGTGATGAATTTGTCTTATTATTGCGGTGTTTGTTTTCAGTGCAAGAGATTAATTTGTTTCACCATTGAAGGTGTAAACAAATAACTGTAGAGTGTAGACCTACCTTATTATATTTATGAAGCTGGCTATCTTTTTGTACAATTTATCATCATATGGGGTTGATTTGTCAAATTTTTCACTTGTTTTACTAGGTATGCAACTGCAAGTGCACGCTCTGATGGGCTTCTTCTTCTTTGTGGAGGAAGGGATGCCAATAGTGTCGTAAGTTATCTATTCATTATGTTTATTTGATTTTCTGAGGAAGCTTGTAATTTTTGTCTTATCTTCACCTCCGGTGCTAGCTCTTGGGCTGAGTTAGGTGGCCGTATTTTCAATTTTTACGATGGTTTCAGAAATTATTCTAGATCTGTTCTTGGGCCACTCATAGTCTTCAACCCTTTAGATTTTTAGTCCTTTTTTTTTTCCTGGTCAAATATAGATGTCTAGACCTGGGCAGAAGGGTGTGGTAATTGGGCCACCTGGATTTTTCCATGCTCCCGATGTCCAGTCTTGGACGTTAAAGAGAGTATTGAGACTTGAGATGTCACATTGACTAGAGGTGTGACCAAAGTAGTCATTATAAAGGTTTGGGCAATCCTCACCACTTGAGCTAGCTGTTGGGTTGAGTTAGTCCTAGCCCAAATTCTAACAGTATCAAGAGCTGGAAAAAACTAAAACAAAACATTTCAGGAAACTAGGAGTGCAACTGAACAATGCTATCTCTTTGCCAATTAGAGAAGGAAACACCTTGAGATATCCTGGTTTGAGTTGTAGAGACAAGCTAAGAACGGCTAATTTAAATCAGTACTATTCAGAAACTACTGGAGTACTTTTATCTTGTGTCGAAGTTCCAGCAGCTTGATTAAATTGCTCAAGCGGGCTTTATCAAATATTTACTGGTGGCATTTATAGTTGTGAATATTTTAGGTTGAGTAAGATGTGTATGGGCAGATGCTCTTATATCAATGTCTGCTTTATATTTTAAGGCTTCTTACCCAACCTTTACTCTAATGAATAAACCTGTTTAACTTCTGTTGGACATTTTTTGGGTGGTTATTTGCAAAGTGTTTTATCCTAAGCATTACGGGAATTATCATTGCAGCCATTGGCTAGTGCATATGGACTTGCTAAGCATAGAGATGGTCGTTGGGAATGGGCAATCGCCCCAGGTGTCTCACCATCTCCAAGATATCAGCATGCAGCGGTTAGATTCAGTTTCTTATATATTTTTCTCATTTTTTCTTCGTTGGCTATATGTTCAAGGATCATGCTTAATTTAATGATTCTAGGTATTTGTTAATGCAAGGCTGCATGTGTCTGGTGGGGCTCTTGGTGGAGGACGGATGGTTGAAGACTCATCAAGTGTTGCAGGTAACTCAATCGGTGTTGTTTCATTTGTTTTTGTTAACTGGTTCTCTGAGTACAATTTGGAGTGCATATGATATAAAATTATCATTATGTTTTTATATTGTTTACAATTTGACATTCAAATGGTTTCTTATTCTCAAATATTGGGGAAATCATTCTTGTTTCAGTCCATTCTTTTGGTGCCCTGACTAATTTTTACCTATGGCCACTTCTATTGATTTATTTCTGTGGATGCAATATTTAGGGATATTCCAAATGGTGCTGTATATCTGACCTTTTTTCCCCCTTTTGTAGTATTGGACACTGCTGCTGGTGTTTGGTGTGATACAAAATCTGTTGTTACCACTCCAAGAACTGGTAGATACAGTGCTGATGCAGCTGGTGGAGACGCCGCAGTTGAGTTGACTCGACGTTGTAGACATGCAGCTGCAGCTGTTGGTGACCTAATTTTTATTTACGGTGGTTTACGTGGGGGTAAGTCATAATTATAACTATTTGCAGGTTCATCTTATTTTCGGGGGTGACCGGATTATTACTTTGCCGTTATTAGTTTCTTATATTATATTTTTTATAAATTAGGAAGTTACTAATTGTATATATTTAAAAATCAACTAGAATCAATTTGCATATAATTATCAGGTAGTAACTGAGTCTGTACTATCTATGGAGTGTAAAGAATAATGGAAGGCAGATAAAAGTAAAAAGAAAACGAATACTTTTTATTGAATGATTGAAACTTGTTTTACAGAATACAAGACCACGCACTTATATAGTGGGGAGAGGTAACAACTGAGTGGTTAACTAACTGGTCAAGCACTTATAACTGCTAATTGAAAGATAAAGTATTAACTGCAAAGCAGTGGCATGAACACACTCAATAACATTACTCTATTGATCGTGGTGGAATAGAGAATCAAAGAAGGCATCATGCCAGAATTTCTTTTGACACATCTTCTGGTTTCCTCTATGTTAATAGTTTTCTGTCGTAGATTCTTTGTAAATATTCAATTTGGGATTTCGTGTTGTGATTTAATCATTTCGTTACTTCAACAGCGTGACTGACATGAATATATTGTGTTTATGCCTCAGGAGTGTTGCTGGATGACCTGCTTGTTGCTGAAGATCTTGCTGCTGCTGAAACAACATCTGCTGCTTCACATGCTGCTGCAGCAGCTGCATCTAATGTACAAGCAGGGCGCTTGCCTGGACGATATGGGTTTGATGATAGGCCAAGGCAAACAATGACTGAAGTGGCTGCTGATGGTTCTGTTGTATTGGGAAATCCAGTTGCACCCCCTATGAATGGTGACATTTATACTGACATCAGCACTGAAAATGCCATACTTCAGGGACCTCGGTAAGAAAGACTCATTCTCATTGTGTGATGTATTTTATGTTGCTACTTTGGATTCATTCCTTCAAATTAATTTTAACAGTAGAATTGCCAAAGGAGTTGAGTATCTGGTTGAAGCATCTGCTGCAGAAGCCGAAGCTATTAGTGCCGCACTGGCTGCTGCAAAGGCACGGCAAGAAAATGGAGAAGTGGAATTACCTGACAGAGATCGTGGGGCTGAGGCCACCCCTAGTGGGAAACACACATCCTCCTTGATTAAGCCTGATCCTGTAGCAAATAACATCGCTTCTGGTGGAGTTCGGCTGCATCACAGAGCTGTGGGTGATACATTCTAATTACTAAAAATCATGTTGTGTATAAGTATCTATAAAATATTTAAGCGCAAGAAATAAATGTTCAATTTTCTACAGGTAGTTATTGCTGCAGAAACTGGTGGAGCATTAGGTGGCATGGTTAGGCAGCTTTCAATTGATCAATTTGAAAATGAAGGCAGGCGCGTCAGTTACGGGACTCCGGAAAATGCAACTGCTGCTAGAAAATTATTAGATCGGCAGATGTCCATCAATAGTGTGCCAAAAAAGGTACAGATTCATCTTTACAACTAGTTATCAAACATGAAAGCATAATAATAAGTCACTGATTATATTAGACAAAAACTTCATATTATTATTGGTAATGTTTATTGACCATTTTATTGTCACTACTTACTCTATCTTGCATTAAGATTTTCTGATATTTTTGGGGTTTCTGTCTGTATCCTGTTGACTCTGTACATTTATATACACATACACATACCCATGTTTGTTTAAGATAACTTTAATAAAGCATGCTTGTTTTGTCTTGTAATTAGATTTGTTTCTTATGGCGTTCTCTTACCATCTTTATAGGTCATAGCACACCTCTTAAAGCCCCGTGGATGGAAACCACCAGTACGCCGGCAATTTTTCTTAGACTGTAATGAAATTGCTGATCTTTGCGACAGTGCTGAGCGGATATTTTCAAGCGAACCAAGTGTCTTACAACTCAGTGCACCAATTAAAATATTTGGTGATTTACATGGGCAGTTTGGGGATCTCATGCGCCTTTTTGACGAGTATGGTGCACCATCAACTGCTGGTGACATTGCGTAAGTTCTGTATATCCCATTGATGGTTTTATTTGTGAACAACATATATTTTAAAATGGTGCAAGCTTCTTGTTTAGTTATTTTTCAGGGTATTTAATCATGGTTATTGATGTATAAGTTGCCAAATCAAAATCACGACCAACTTTCTATATTTAGGTCAATTGTTTTTCTTTATTAGTTTTTCATACCCTTGTTATATTGTTGAGTTCTAATCCCCTGAGCAAAGTTTTAATTGATTACCCCACATGTGCATGTTATAGATGACTCGTTTCGTTTTCAATTTATTTTTCATGGCTCTGTTTCTTCACTCAATTACCTCAGTCTAATCTACTTTTAAGTAAATGATCTCGTCTTTGAAGGGTTAAGTTAGGCTTGATCCATATATTAAGACTATTATAACACTGGTGATTTATGCTTTTGATTTTTTTTTCTTTATTAATTTTGTATAAATGATGCATTTGATTTTTTTCCTTTATTAATTTTGTATAAATGACTTCCAGATATATCGATTATCTATTCCTTGGAGACTATGTTGACCGGGGACAGCACAGCTTGGAAACTATAACCCTTCTTCTTGCTCTGAAGGTACTCTCAATTGTTTAAGTTGTCTTTCTGCATTGCAAGTTTGATGGCCCCAAATTTATGCATTGTTTTGTGAATATTGCAGGTTGAGTATCCCACTAATGTACATCTGATACGTGGAAACCATGAAGCTGCAGATATTAATGCCCTTTTTGGTTTTCGAATAGAGTGCATTGAAAGGATGGTAAGGAATCCCTGCAACCTGATATTGTTTCTTACTTATGTTGAGTAACCAACCAACTTACCGTGTAAGTTCTTGATCAGGGGGAGAGAGACGGAATTTGGACATGGCATCGGATTAACCGTCTATTTAATTGGCTTCCTCTAGCTGCTTTAATCGAGAAGAAGATTATTTGCATGCATGGGGGTATTGGTCGTTCAATAAATCATATAGAACAGATTGAGAATATTCAACGACCAATTCCAATGGAAGCAGGGTCAATTGTGCTTATGGATCTGTTGTGGTTAGTGCGTTTGTGTATCATTGCTGTTTATATCTGTACCTCGTGTCCTGGATATAACAGCATGAAATGTTTCTCTCCAGGTCTGATCCTACAGAGAATGACAGCGTGGAAGGATTGCGGCCAAATGCTAGAGGTCCAGGGTTAGTTACTTTTGGGGTGAGTGCTCCTGTAAATATGTAGTAATTTGGTAGTCCCAGCGTTTCTAGACGATAATATGGCAATGCATATTAATATGCTGATGTTAAGATCTCACACATTATGGAGATATAATATGGACCAAGTTGAGATTAGACGAGATAATAGGGAAAACTGTGTTTGATGCATTGATTTTTACCTGTCATTCTGAGGTTATGGAACGAGATACTGTGTGCGCTATTAGTGGATGTGCACAAGTAGGGTTAGAGGAACACAATATAAGAGCTTTGGAAGGATTTGCTAGGTTTGGTCTTGACTAAAATAACAGTTCGAGTAAAGATTTCTTAGGAGGTAATCTAAATGGCCGTCAAGGCAACTGGTTTTAAGCATTCGTTGAAGCTTGAAAATTGAAGGGTGTTACTATTATATTTGTAAATTGTAAGCTAGGCTTTATATATAAATTTAAATTTGAAAGCTCATGAAATTGATAAATGGCTGTAGATTCTTATTTACCACCATCCATATCATATGCTGGTGGAAGTGTTATCATGACTGCACGACTGCGGGCTCTCCGGATTTGCTCTAATTTGCAATCTGTCTGTGATTGGTGTTATTTGAATTGTAGAAGTTTCCTTGTTTGGATGGTGTGCATACTTTAAATAATGTTTTAACCTATGCTATTTGATAGTTTTTTATACATGGTATCATGCTCATTTAAATGGGGTTCTGTACTTCAGCCTGATCGAGTCATGGAATTTTGCAACAACAATGATCTCCAGCTAATTGTCCGTGCACATGAATGTGTGATGGATGGGTTTGAGCGTTTTGCCCAGGGACATTTGATCACACTTTTCTCGGCTACAAATTATTGCGGTATCTGTTGCTGACTTCTGCATTACACATTGTCCTAAGATCACGTTTTCTTTCAAATTTTGACTCTTCCAGTTGTTCCCATAGGTACTGCAAATAATGCTGGAGCAATATTGGTTTTGGGTAGAGACCTTGTTGTAGTTCCTAAATTGATTCATCCTCTACCTCCTGCAATTTCTTCACCAGAAACGTCACCAGAACGGCATATTGAAGATACATGGATGCAGGTACTCCTTCAGATATTTTTCATTAAAAAAAAACATAGTACCACTATTTAAACAACAAAATCATGTTTATCAAAATCATTATACAACATAGTATGTTATAGGATATCAAATATATACAAACACATCTACGTGAATAGTTGGTGTAACCTCACTATTATGTTGCTTACAAAAGTTAAAATTTTACGTGCAGGAGTTGAATGCCAACAGACCACCAACACCAACTAGAGGTCGGCCCCCAGTTACAAATGACCGAGGTTCACTCGCTTGGATATAGTGATTATTGAGGATGCCCCTAATCTTCACACTTTACTGGCTCGTGCTATCGCCTTGTTTGTGTTTTGTATATAGCAGGATGCCATTTATGGGAGTCTCCAGACCTATGATCTTAATACCTGCAGAAAGCTTGGCTTTCTTAGTTCTAGCTCTCACCCCTCAATCAGCATGCATTGATGAAGATACACGTTCGGCACGCAAGGTTGGTTGCCACTGCTAGGTTTACTTTGACAAAGGTAGAAGTTGCACTACGAGTCCTCCCACCCATTGTAAATTGAGCATAGGTTATGAAGTCAAGGCTGTGGTTCTGTTATCATGGATTGCCATTTTTCTCATTCTTATACATTTTTCACTTCTTGCCCTTAGGCTATTATTATTGTTGGGTTTTTACGTGATGGTGAGATATATATAAGTCAGAAGTCGTATAGGTCCCTGTATCATAGTTGTTGATTTGTAATTTTTCGTCTTTGTACAATCAATTTTTGTGTGAATCAATATTCTCTGACGAGTGTGAATTTTGATACAAATTTCAACTTGACATTGAAGCTGGATCGAAATAGAAGTTCTGACTTTCAAATCATGTATAAATCACTAAGGCACAAATTAAAAGAGAAAAGTTAAATAATTGCAATAACGTTTTACAACCATGGATGTAGGTCCCAGGTATATAACATTTATTTATATCAGTTACCGTTCAATTGTCAATGTATAGGTCCATGTGTCATAGTTGATTTGTAATTTTTCATTTTTGTACAATCAATTGTTGATTTGTAATTTTTCATTTTTGTACAATTAATTAATATTCTCTGACGAGTGTGAAATTTGATACAAATTTCAAGTTGTATAGAAATAGAAGTTCTGACTTTCAAATCATGTATAAATAACTACGTCACAAATTAAAAAAGAAGTTAAATAATTGCAATAATGAACGGTAACTGATATAAATAAATCAGAAGTTGTATAGGTCCATGTATCATAGTTGAATTTTGTGCATTCAATTGTTGATTTGTAAATTTTCGTTTTAGTACAATCAATTTTTGTTGTGTGAATCAAATATTCTCTGACGAGTGTGTTTTGATATAAGATTTCAACTTCATTGAAGCTGGATCGAAATAGAAGTTTTGACTTTCGAATTATAAATCTCTACGGCACAAATAAAAATAGAAAAGTTAAATAATTGCAATGACGTTTTAAAATCATGGATATAGTTTACCTGGATATTTTACATTGAACGGTAACTAAATCAGAATGATTTTTTTTTCCTTCCATCAAAGTGTCTAACCTAAAATCTGGCTTACGTGCAGATGACTGGTATATAAATAGCTTACACAATTTCTAAAAAAACCCTTTGTAGAGGTAATACAACTTTGATAATTCCTCCTGTGTATCAATCAGTACTACGGCAAAATATCAATCAGTATTCATTTGGAGGTCTACATTCCATTGAGATGCCTCTCATGACCCTAGAGATAAACATCATTACAATATCAAACTAACACAAAGGGCGCATGGCTAAGTTTTCTTGGACTCCTGTTGGATAGGTTGCCTCTGACCAAACACCCTAGCCTCTTTTTACAGGCCTCTGAACGTAGGATTTGTTAGGATCTTCTGTCTTGAGCTTAGGGGGACGAATTTCTCCCTTTTTGTTCTACAGCCATAAAAAAAACGTAATGTTAGTTAAGCAAATCACTGTGTTCGAAGGTGTATGCAAGCGTCGAGTAGTAGTGGTGATAAACCCAAGAAGCTTAATATCTTACCTTCTTTCCACCCTTCATAAAATCTCTCCAGCTGGATACCTGATGAAGTATAAGGAAATGATTGTGTCAATTCATCCATATATTTTGACGGCATGAAATTTTTCTGATACTCCACGCCAACAGAATTTAGAACATATTTTTATAGGGAATATATGATACATATAAGAATGTATTTAGCACCATTTTGATTACTTTTAGACTGCTGATGAAAGGATGAGAGAAACAACAATTGATAATGCTATGAATTCAAAGCAGATTGAACAGACAAAAACCAATAATATTACAAACCGAGGTTTACAAGCTAGTCTCATTTTATGAAATTTATTGGTAGTACTAGCTATTCAAATAAAAATCTTGTAGTTTCCTATTGATGATTACATAAAAACTATTCGCATGCATGTAACAAACAACCTAAGAGCTCCTTAGATGGTGAAACTGCCTCCTCCAATTCTTCTAATAATGGAATGAAATTTCAGTACTAAATAAAGTTGGTGTAAGCCTTGTCAAATGCCAACATTTGGGGACATTCGTTTCGAGTTATCTAAAATCATTCTTGGCGGGGATTAAGGTAGTTATAAGAATAAAAAATAAATACAAAAATTCATTCACGCTTCATGGGCAAGTTTCTGAACCCTTTCCTTGATGCAAACAATGAAAATGGGGAAGTTATTTTTTTCCAAGGAATGTTTTACAGTTGGGAATAAAAATTGTAACCATGTAACAAACAAAATATAAATTGCCCAAAAATTATTCCTAGAAATGTGTTTAGATTTCTTGCAACAAATACACTAGGCTAAATTCCTTCAAAAAAAAAAAAACTAGGCTAAATGCCTTCATGTGAGAGGAAGTGTTAATTAAGAGATAAAGAGATTCCTTTTTTCAGGCAATTGGTCATTGGCATAAGTGGTCCATGTTAATTTTTACCACTATGCAAAGTAGTGATATTGATACATGATTGTCTATGATGATGAATTTTAGAAAACTGATCATGTAGGCTTGTGATAGATGGTGACTACCAGATAACAACACCCGCCCTCTAAAACTTTAAAACGTATAATTGCTACAAGTTTAAGTCATTTGAGATTTTGTTATAAAAATAGTTTATTGTTACAAATTCAATTAACCTACAAGAATGGGTTATTAAGGTTATTATCCAACTTTTGTCACACAAAAAAAAAAAGATTATTATCCAAAGACCCGAAATATTACCACCATGATTAGTACCTATGATTCATAAGAAAATCATAAAATTGAAATCAGCCTTGGCAAATTGTACAAAGAGCATTTTAGTTTGCAAGGACTCTTGTGAGACTGATATGGCGCACCTTCAATTCAAATATTTTTCTGAATAAATAATCTCATCACAATCACAAGTAACGCTCATGCACTCACATCGATACTAAACTTTATCACAGATAGTCAGAAAGTACACAGAACACAAATATCATTTGGCCATATTCTAGAACACTTCACAGCTTAGTTATAGATTTCATAGGCACAATTCCAAAATTAATATTCACTTTTAATCAAAGACCCATAAACACAGCTTGCAGTTTGACGTATAAAATGAAGTTTAAATATGGAACTGAAAACTAACCCTCTTTTCTCTTGTTCCTTCCCATTCCTCTTCATGTTCACGCTTTCTTTTCCATATTTCTTTCTGTTCCTCCTCATCCTTTTTTAATCTGCCTTCCTCCTCGGATATCTACATAATATTTAATAAGCTAAAAGGTCAAAAGACAATAAATCTTCTCGCGTACATAATTTCTCAGGCCAAATTTACATAGATAAACAGACTTCTAACAATCTCATTTTCTTATCACTAGCACTTTCTGATGCCATACCAAAATTTGGGAAAACATCATGTGCACGAAAACAAACGTTCTAAATAATAAAGCAAACCACAATAACAGAACTTTTAATGCTTTGTAAATGACCAAAGCTAGACTTTTTAAAAAGCACCTAATCACTGTCAATTTAGGAATGCCTAGTAAAAATGATCATCATGTCGTAGACTCATCCAATTGGTTCAGACAAACTTAAAACTCATACGATTCTGAGTTCAGTCTAAGTATAAAACAATGATTTAATGTGAATGAGTGCATGGTGAGAAGTAATAAGACCATACCCTCATTTGCATTTTTCTTCTCCTCCATTCTTTTTCTGTTAATAGTTCACGAACTTTAAGTTTGAGCTCCTGCTTGAATTCTTCCGACTGTTCATATTGCTTATCATATTTTCCCTGATAAGAAATAAAGTACTTCTTTTTAATAAGCAAGGGTATATTGTTTCTTGAATAGTAATATACTAAGCTTACATTCTGGTAATGTCACCACCTCTTGTGTGTAATTAGACCACAAGGGTGGTGCAAGACACACAGCCAAAAATGAAATATACTCACACGAGAAGGGGGAGTATTCTAAAGACTTCATATATTGACCAAGAGAACCCTAACAAAACTATATATACCTCGTCAACTAAGGATTTCATTTTTGAGGCTGTATCCTTCTTCAGATGTTTTTTTCTCTTTACTCTAAGTTCTTCTGCAACTCACATCAATGAAAAAAATTAGTTCTTTTATATAACATATGCCCTTGCTTCTGCACAGACATTTCTTCTATACAATGGAGATAAAAAAAACGGGTGGGATAAAAAAATAGGGGGAAAACGTTGCAATAACAGAAAAAATAGACCCGAATTAAAAGGTTTTAGGTTTTCATGTTTAAAATACATTGATGAACTACCCCAGAGGGTGTATACAGAACTGTAACAGTAAGTGCATAGACATGGCCCACCAAAAACTTTCAACCTCAAGATCAAGTCACAAAACTCAACCTCATGTGAGACAAACATCGTTAATGATCTAGCATTTGGGAAAAAATAATTTTACCATTAGATTGATAAAAATAGTAAACCAGGTTTTGCAAATCACTGTAGTTGTGTGACATCTTCTTTCCATGATATGAATGCAACCCTTGGTAGAAATAATTTGCACTTTTAAGACATGTAACGACTAGACAAGCATTAAAGACAGACTTGCACTAACCTTTTGCTGAATTAACTTGGCTAAGAAGATAATCTCTTTCATTTGGATCGAGTAATAATTGTTGTGCTTTTGCTAGTGCTGCATTCAAGTAAATAGCACAACACACATTAAAAAGAATTACAAATGTTCATGTGAGCCATCATGTTGCAGAAATGATTAAATTTTATCATAATTCATAACTGATCCATTCTTCAATATGTTAAAAAAGAGCATGCTACTTTATAACAGTATAATGTCAGAGAGCATTATGTACAAGTACAACAACAGAATCAATATAATCATGCTAAGAGTTAAAAATGGGATCCTACGTCCCGACACTCTTGAGATTGCAGTCGCACACAGTAATGTATATATCAACCAAAATAACACTTGAATGGAATAAAAAATACCTAAGGTAGATTCTATACATTTCCCTCTTAGGCATCATATATGTAACCAACATATCACTGTCTTGGTCAAGCTGAAGTCCAATAAAGATGACAGTATGAAGAAGTAATTGAGACGATATGTAATACTGGACATACAATTTAGTGTAAAACTATGAGATGTAACTGTTTTTAAACTATCTGTGAGGAAATGTGAGGTAACTATACACAACTAGTTGAACCTTTCAAAGTTATCTTCCGCTATTGATGCGGAAGAGAGAAGAAACCTCTTCCAATCTACCAAATTTTCCTGTCTAAATAATATTATAAAAGTAATTCATCCATGCCCCAATCCTCGCTTTGACTGTAAAGTTTATCATATTATTATAAATATCAATTTATGCACGTATTTTCTCACTGTTGGGAAATTTGCAAATTCCGGTATATATTATACTACAGCAGTAAGTTTCAGGATTCGAGCTAGTTCGTCTAAAAACTAATTCCCTAAACAACATTGTAACTAAATATCATTCAAAGAAGCAAGAAATGAACAATGACAAAAACAATAACATGTTCAATTCCAATTTGAATAACATAAAGCATGTAACTAAATATCATCCAAGGAAACAAGAAATAAACAATGAGGAAAACAATAACAACATGCTCAATTCCACTTTGAATAATTATAAAGCATGTCTTAACATGTACCTCCAAAAGCCTCCTTTGCTTGTGGATGTTTACATTTGTCAGGATGAACCATCAACGATATCTACAAAAGATTACCCAAAGAGAATTTTATAAGAGGCCAACAAAACATTTAACATAAACAATCAACTATAAAGCATTGACACAAACACCGGACACAACACTGACACGTCATCAACAACCAAGCTTTATCCCACTAAGTGGGTCGGCTATATGGAATATGGATCAAACACCACCATAATGTCCCGTCATATATCATATCCCTATCCAACTTATCAACATGTAATTCCTTAATAGTTTCTCTTAAAGTTTTTCTAGGCTTTCCTCTGTCTCCAGTGAGTTGACTACTCTGCATTTGATCTACTCTCCTGAGTCCTGACTACAAAATCTACAGGCCTTCTCTCTATATGTCCAAACCACTTAAGCCTAGTTTCTACCATCTTTTCTACGATAGGTGCTAACCCAGCTTTCTCTAATATTGTCAATTGTAATTCTATCATATCTAGTCTTAACACTCATTGACACCGACACGTCAACACAGCTACAAGTTGGAAAAACGAATTAACTAAAACCTGTCGAACACCGGACACGCCTTCCATCAAAAGTTTTGGTGCTACAAAAACAACAAAGAACTCTCAACTGTAGAGCAAGAAATTACCTTTCTGTACTGCTTTTTCACTTCATCAATAGATGAATCAAATGATAGGTTTAAATGCTCAAAAGGATTCAACTTAAAACAACCCAGAATCCTGTAAACAAAAAAAAAATGCGAATTTTAATCAGCATAACGCATAAAGTAACTTAATACAATAACCCAATAACCTAATTTCTTTATTTTCGACATAAACATTTCGAAATTAAAACCAAACATATAAAAAATTTCCAAAATTGAAATCCCTAATGAGAAAGCGAAAAAGGAAGATACCTGAGGACTTCATTGTCTCTTTCAACTTCGCTGACTTCAGCGAAGAAATTTTTGAGAAGTAAATCGTCTTCGACGTTGGTGGATGGGTTTGATTCTCCCATTTTTTAGGGTTTTCTTTTCAGGAATTGATTTTGATTCGATGATAGTACTTTGAGTTTCTGAGAATACGGTTAAACGACAATCTCTACCTTTGAACGACAGTCATTACAGACGTGTTTTTATCAACTTATTAGTATTAAAATTTTCTATATGTTTTTTATCCACGAAAATGTACCAATTTTTTATTTTAATTTGCCTAAAATTTTCCTTTCAACCGTTGGTCTCTAGAAAAAAAATTCGATTGTTATCTTTGGTCTCTATTTTTAAATTGATTTTGTATTTTTTAATGAAATTATGTAGAAATGCATAAAATATTGTACAAATCACTTAAAAGAATTAGAATTTTTTAACCAAACATAAATTAAATATAAATTTTTAACCACAAAAATATAATTGATACTATTAATTCATTTTTTAAAAAAAAATATTTTTTTGGAAAGATTCTTATAATACGGTAAATTTTTTCAAAAATATGAATTCTACATATGAGTTTAATTGGAAGGAGGACCAAAGATGAAGATGAAAAACTTTTGGAGGGCTAAAAGTTGAAGAAATTTTTTAGAGGGACTAAAACGGAAAGTTAACATATTTATAGAGACAAAAAAACACATCTAACTACAAAGCATATGTAGATTTTATATTATGAATTTCTAGAGATTATTTTTAGAAATAAAAAAAATATAAAACTATCTAGCGCCAACTATTTATGTTCGTATATCTATACTATATATAAAGAAAATAACATATTTTGTCTTTTTTTGGCTGACTTTTTTTCTTTCCAAAATTACCCCACAACTTACAATCCAATTATCATATATAACAAATAGATTAAAATAAATTTAAATATCAAAATCAAAATGTAACAAACAAGATATGAGTATATATATGTCCAATTTTTTCCTTCTTTTATCCTTTAAAAAGTGTAACAAGCTTGATGAATATATTTATACTTAGTTTTTCATTATCCTAATCATACAATTATTTCTACAATAAAGATTGTTGTTGGTATCATTAAAAAAAATTATATTATATATTTTTTGTTATATCATCGGCGTCATTGAAATAAATAATTGTTAGTTTGATTTGTTATAATTTTAAAGCAAAAAATATTTATATTTTTACTTTTAATCAAAATCAAAATTTCTTAAAAAAAAACACAGTTCATGATTTTCAAACGTTAGCACAATAAAAAGAGCGGAAAGACGGACACGTGAATTTCCATCTTTTCGTTAGCTATTCATATAAATCATTTACTAAATTAGAGTCTTATTAATTGAGAAATTATTCTTTAAAAAGATTTATCATTTCAATTTTCCAATACATTGAATACATAATTTTTGATAAATCAAATCACGATCTAGTTTAATTGTTTTATTTATTGTTTATTTGTTACAACGTTACAAAAAATGAATCGTGACACCACTTAACCTACTTAGACATTTATTACATTGTTTTTTGAAGGGGCACTCTTTCTCTAGCTATGCTTATCTCCTTAAAAAAAAAACACTTGCTACTCGTTGTTTAATTAATCTCATCACACTATGAAATGTTTTAACTATTATTCTAGAAAATGTTGTTTCGGTTTAACATTGAATTTATAATCTCATAACTCGTAATACTTTGATTGTGTCCACACAACCATACCAATCTTATGTTAGATCAAAAGAATAAAGTTTGAGAAGGAAAACCGAAGATTCAGAGTATTGTATATCATACTCTACTATATTACTGGGTTGAAGTCAATTGAATTTTGAGAGAAATGAGTAACCAACTTCTGAAATTTATGGTAAATTATGTGACATGACTTCCAACTTTATATATAGTATATCTTATGAGTCAATTTTTTGCTTCGACTCATTGTTTAAAAATATTTAAATTCAACAACATTCATATATGATGAAACATTTTCTTTTCTCATAACTTCCAAATTTTACAATTGCCACTGACTTTTAGATCAATGCATATAGTGTTAATTTTTTGTTTAATTATGTGGTAGGATATTGCGTAAAGTTAGTCAAAAATCCACTCTATATCCCTTTGTTTGTAATCTTGTATACATTGACAAAAAAATCATCATAACATGTTTTCATTTATTTAACTCTTAATAACAAAGGCTTTGAGTTATTATACTACAACTATACAACTAGAGATGTTTCCGTGTGGTGCACACATGTGTTTATATACTTTTTTTTTGTTATGTGTTTATGTACTATATAATTATATTACTTTTCATTAATTATTAGATTTTTTTTAATATATGAAATTAACTTAAAATTTGTTTTTATGACATTCAAAGACAAGTTCAATGTAAAATATTGAAGAAAAAAATCTTTTAAATACTTCAATTTTATCATATGACAAATATTTATAGCAATTGTTGTTGTAACTTAACGAATCATATGATAATAACATGAACCTAATGAATGATATGATAATAAAATGATTTTTGTATCATGTAGTTGTTAAACACATAAATATTATATGAATTTTTTTAGAAGAAATAAATATTATATGAATTAAATTGTGTAGAAATTGTATGATCATATATATAATTCATAAATATTGTATGATCGCAAAATAAAGTAGTTGTCTATAAACAAAAATTAAACTATTGTATGATCATATATACAACTCTTAAATAACATATGATCACATAAATGAAACCATTGTTCATATACAAATATGAAACAATCATATCTATGTAATATTTTAATTTTTTTAATTGTTTCATCTGAAAGAATTGAATGATTTACACCCACCTTCCCTTCATTTCGAGCGCTTAAAGTTTCAACCCTATTTCTATACATATCATTTATCAATCAAAATCACTAAACCCTAAATCAATAAATCTCTGATTTTATCCATCAATGGATGATGATGAGTATAAATGCAGCTACTGAATTAAAATCACAGTTCAAATACTCGGAGTTTTCGATGCTAGAAGCTTCAGATTTCAAAGTAGTGACAAAGCATTTCCGCAAACCTCCGTGAGGTCTTGAAATCTTCCAACCGGTATCTTAATCTTTTATTTTTCACAGAAATATGATGATTATCTCGTCGATCATGAACTCACCTTTTCCGTTGAGAAGCTTGCATTAATGTTCAAATTAGTTGAGGTCTTGGTCAAATGCCAAGTGAATTTGGGCGCACTGTTGGAGATATAAGCTTCTCTTCTAAGATGTTACGAAGCTAGGGGATTTCTTGTAAATGTCAAAGATAAATTGTTAACCGACTCTCATTTATATGTCCACCTGATATCAATCTACCCAATCATGTGAATCTTGCAAAATCAAACACATATGATGATGATAGATATCTAATAGACCTCCTTCCTTTTGTGAAGGCTGCAATTCAATTGTTCTGTTCAGGTAGCATACATTTATTTTATCTCTTTTGGTATATTTTTTTAGGTATGAATATCAAACATGACTTTACATTTTTTAATTTTAATAAGCCCTTATCTATAGGAGAATGTGTTTATTTTTGAATTAATATTGTCTTTGTTATTTATCATGTGCTGAATTATAGACTGCAGTTAGTGAGATTTGTAAAAGCTATATATTAGCCACGTTGCTTTAATAAAGAATATTTAATTTTGCAAACCTGTCACGCTTTATCTCCTACAACTTATGTAGGATAGAGAAAGAATAGGTGAGGGTTTTATTAGATGATATAACCAAACGAGCTTATACATTATTGAAGAAGGCAAAGTCTTCTGATATGTATTCTGATGTCACTTCTTTATGCTGTTCAACTTCAACTTTTCTTACGGATTCTCCTGACAATGAATTTGACCACTGAGTTCCCAATTTCTTCTTATGGTTAAAAAAACTCATATAAATATACCTTTCAGGTTAAAGAAGGTGATGTTGAAACAATATTTTCTCAAGTCACATTATATTGCGCCTGGAAATGTAGGGATATATATTTTTTCAACGACTGACAAATCACTTCAAAAATGTAGCAGAACAAATGAAGGTGAAAGTATTATGATAGAAGTCACATAAAATATAGATTAGAACTGATTGTTCTATGGTGGTTTTATTAAAGACGATTTTCTATAGCTGAACGTCAATGACTGTTGAAACAAAACAAAAATTGTTTCATAAATGCATTCCTTCTTGTACATTCACCTTTGGCTACATCAATTCATCACTGCTTGTTGTTGCTGGATAATTATTATACTATGATGACAAACTTTTCTACATGATCAAATGCTCACTGAAAAAAAGGTATGTACAGTTTATCTTGGTTAAACATACTGCATGATAGCCTATACACTGTTAAATAACAGTGTAACCTACCTAAGGTGTAACTTTATTTGTCAATTCTTTAAAGTTATGCTAACTGATTCTTCAAACTTATTGAATCTCGTAAGGTTTAATATGGTTAGTAAAGGAAATTAGTTAGACATGATTAAAGCAATAAACGACATAGTAAAGAAAATAAACCGATAGAGTTCCGTCGTTGTCGGCGTTGCTCCTCAATTTTCTTCTCAATCGCTACTGTTGAGATGCTTTTCCATATCCATGTGCCTTTTCCCCCTCTCCGGATGCGTGAACTCCTATCTCTTCATTTCCAAAAACGTGATGGCTGTCATGCTCCAAAACGTAAATTGCTCTTGTGCCAAAACAGGAATCCCCCTTATGTTGTGCAGCTCGCTTTCTTTATATAGGTATGTAACCTAGTTTCTTTCTTTCTTCACAAGCATGTCACGTGACATAGGCCCA
>Ga0315915_1004250_pt1 | contig 18127 bp, 10 predicted proteins | sample MpolbnodulesMG_FD_207738 | JGI IMG/M metagenome (GOLD analysis project Ga0315915, IMG submission 207738) | Medicago polymorpha root nodule microbial communities from Los Angeles, California, United States - branched nodules | ecosystem: Host-associated > Plants > Roots > Nodule | place: USA...
ATTTAAGTTGTTGAAAGTGTTATTTTTCATTTTGAAAATTTATCATCAAACTACAATTTTTTTAAAGTTATCGTGAGAATAAAGGGCGAAGAGAAAGGGGTGACCAACGTAATATTGCAACAACAAGTTAAGATCGAGGCATTTCTCAAAAATAAAATAAAATATCGATACACATTAGTAGTCCAGAGGAGGGAGAGTAAAATGTAATTTTAATACGCCAATCTTTAAGGAACAAGTCTGCTATGGCGTGGAGATGTGTCTTAGATGGGGTATAAGGGTTTGCCACAACTTCAGGAGGCAAAGCATGAGGATTAAAAAGAAGTGATAAAGTGCTTTGGTAGGAAGGGTTTGTCTAATATGTCCATCGAACTTGATTTGTAAGCAAGTGGTTGACGACAATTCTAGCAAACTCAATATCAAATTTATGTTTGGAATTATTCTTGATATTTACAAAGCTTCAATTAGATCTTTTCAAAATTTTAAGATAAGTTTCATTAAAAGACAAGTAAATAATGTTGCTTATATATTAGTTAGAGTGTCATTATCTTATCATAGTTTCCATATTCATGAGTATATGTCATCTTGTATTGAAACAATTATTATTGATGAAATGGGTTGATTTTGTTTCTATCCAAAAAGAAAATGTAACAGTCAATGGAGATTAGCTCAGATAATAAGTAGTTAACTCATCCGCAAAGTTGTAAGTTTCACATCCGCTATCGATGCGATGACCTTTTTAATTGGTGCTATGTAAGTACTTTTATGAGCATTTTTTGAGTCTTGAGGCTCACCCTAACTCCCATGAGTCCTCGAAACTCAACTTACCTAAATTTTCCATTAAAAAAAAGTAACAGAAGGGTTCAAGTTTTTCTGTTTGTTGTGTCAATATTAATAAGATAAGGAATGGGTATAACCAAAAGTGCGGGACATCCATAATTAAGGGGGGAGTCGGGCTGGACATGAGAACCGAACCCGACCCGAAACTGAACTAACCCATTTGTATTTTTGTGCTTTCAGTCATTTTAATTTCTGTCAAGACATTCATCGTATTTAGTTACTAATTGTTGCTATTACTCGTGACTATACTTGTTTTAATTTGCAAAAATTAACATAACCTTTCCCATGCAAAAATTTCAAATATTGTTTTAGTATCGTAAAGTCATTTTCATCATCACATCACATTCACCGTCTCTTTATTTTATACCATAATCGGTGAGAATTCCAAACAATTTTAATTTACATCCAACCTAAAATAAGATTTTATGATCATTAGATACATTTCGGCTAAAAGAGATTTTAGATTTATCCAAATTAATAAGTTGAGCATAAGAATATTGGAAAATGTTAAAAATTTCTTGAATGGTCAGATAGTCTTAAAAAGAAACCTTTAAAAAAAAGGAGGCTATCATCTACAAAAAAATAAATGATTAATTTTTGGAGCTCCTCTATCAATTTGAATTCTATGAAGTTCCCTTTCTTCTTGTGTCTTATTTAGAAGCATATAAAAAAAAAAACTCAACACATAAGACCATGTGCAATGATGTTGAATGGTGGTGTTGAAAGCAAGGTTCAACACTTGGATGCAATGCAATGGTGTGTTGAAGTTGGGGAAAAATGATGTGGAGGAGGAAGGAGTTAAATTGGTTCAACTGTGTTGAATTCTGCCATGCGGGACCCGTAGCCGCCATGTGGCGTTTTTTTATTTGCCCTCCGCACGAGTGAGATGCACGCGCAGACAGGGGCGCGTGTGGGAAACTGTTACGCGGAGAGAGAAAGTGGAAAAAGTTAAGCTTTAACACGTGGCAAATTCTGATTGGCAGTCTGGATTTTACTCATTTTAATAATTTGAACTCAATTATTTCATTGCAAATTATTTATTTTATTTTATTTTTACCAAAATTCATGATTTTTTTTGTCTATAAATAGAGACTTGGTTCATTTGATTTGGACACAGAAAAAAAAACGAAATTTTCCACTATCTTAATATTATTATCTTTCTATTAGCAAGCTAAGTGAAGTTTTAATCTTGTTTTTAGTGAAATGGATCTCAATAATAACCATTTTAAGTTATTTGTGTGTCACATGCTTAGTTTATTTATTGCATTTTAAGTTAAGAAAATAAAAATAAATTATTTAAATAAATTTTGTTTTTACAAAAATTTAAAAAATAAATTGTTAAATGTTTATTATTTTAATTTAATTTTAATCGATAATTGTAATTTTATGTAATCATAAAAACAAAAATATAAAATTAAATAAGAATATGAAATAAAAAATGGTGGGGTAAAGTGTCGAATGAAAAACCATTGGAGAGGGTAAAAGTTGAATGAGTGTTGAATTATTAGGTGGAAAAGAGAGAAAATTACGTGGAGTGTTAGAAATTGAAAAAATGGGTGTTGAAATGTTTTGTCATTGTAAATGGTCTAAGATAAATACTTTCTCCGTCGTTGTATGTTAGCCCCCTTTGCTTTTTTCACATTTTTTAAGAGAAGTTGTTAGTGTAATTAATGTGTCTATTTTATGTGTTAATATTACCAAATTGTCATTTGTTCATATGTGTATTAAAATTGACTTTTCATATTTCACTACAAGTTAGTAATATTAATTAAGGGTATGTTTAGAAAAACAATAATAAATGCATCTAATAATTTAAAAATAAAAAGGATTTACATTTATGAAAAAAATAATGTCAAATAGGTATTTATATATAAAGACTAAAGAAGTAGATAAGAAGAGAAATGGTCCCTAGGCCTAGCTTTCGAACAAGAATTTCTATTCAACAATGAAAATCAAGTTATCCCATTGTGGAAAAAACTAGAGGTCCATAGATTTGAGGAAAAGACGACACGCATACATACAATCAAACAAATTGCGACGCGCGTCAATTTTGAAACCAAAAAAAAAAAACGTAATATCCTATTAACAAATTGCCTCAAATTAGTATAACTTGAACTTAATCAATTAATCTTATTCACAAACAGAGAGAAAAAGATGGGCGTGGTAATAATCGACGGAACCACCGTGCGAGACTTCATCGCCGACGACACACATTTCACAAACAGCGTCAACAAACAATTCACCTCTCTCGATCTCAACAACGACGGCGTTCTTTCACGCGCCGAGCTTCGCAAAGCTTTCGAATCCATGAGACTAATCGAATCTCATTTCGGTATCGACGTAACAACCCCGCCGGAGCAGCTCACGCGCCTGTATGACTCTGTTTTCGACACTTTCGATGGCGATGGAAGCGGAAGTGTTGATCGTGAGGAGTTTAAGAATGAGATGAAGAAGATTATGCTTGCTATTGCTGATGGATTGGGTTCTTCGCCTATTCAGATGGTTCTTGAAGATGATGATGAGATGAATCTTTTGAAGAAAGCTGCTGATCTTGAAGCTTCTAAAAACGCTGCCGTTTGATCATCGTGATGATTATTCAATGTCGTTTTGATGGGTTTTATTGTCGTTTTGGTAACCTTTGTTGTATTTGATTTGCTATACATACGTATTTTTTTTGGCTTTTGGATCATTTTTATGTTTTTAATTTTTTATACTCAAACTTTTTATCTTGTATTAGACATTAGCTCTACATTCATACAAACTTGGCACTCACAGATTAAGAAATTAAAATACTAACATTACTAATTTCAGCACAAAGAACGGTAACATCAACAAATTTGGCACTTGCAAATTCACAATCACATATTACATAGAAGATGAAATTTTAAATAATCACAAGTAGTATCTTAAATAAGCATTTTTTAGCATTGGAAGATCACCTTGATAATGAGCTATGAAGCACAGATACGGACACACGGACACTAACACGCCGACACCGCTGATAATTTGAGAAAATCTCATAATTCAGTTATTAAATGGGCCAGTGTCGTGTCGGTGTCACGAGTTGATACTGGAACACGTCTAATCTGAGAAATGTTTGTGCTTCACAGTGAGGCTCATAGAAATTAGAACTATATTATTAATAAAAACCAAATTTGTTTTTGATAATTGATATCATGACATATTGATTGCACCAGAAGAATTAATGAAGAACTATATTATCAATAAAAACCAAATACTGTTTAACATATGTTTGTGCTAAATAAAGAACCTCTACTCCATCGAGTAAGCTTTCATTATCTATTAAGTATCTGGGGGAAGGAATGTTGAGTTCTTCAAGGAAAGGGAAATAGGTGCTATTGAGACATTGAAGGCCAGAACACGTGAGTGAGGTCAAAGTTGTAATATTTTTGGAGAAAACTAGCAGCCCATCCGTGGGAAAGAGGTTATAGTGACAAAAAAAATGGAGTGATGTGAGATTCTTCAATGGGAGAGCAGAGATTTGGCAGAGAAGCATATTGAGGTTAACTTTGAAGTGGTATGTGAAGTGAAGAGAGTGGAGGTTGGAGAATCTATTTAGGAAAAAATGAACCCATATTTCTTACTGTTGGAGAATCACACAGTTACACGCAATAGGCGACCTAGGTCGTTAGTTTAGGATCGATCAGTTCAAATCACACATTTACACAATTAGTTTTAAACAATCTTGACCATATAATTGCTTGACATATTTACTGCAACAAATGTTTTAAACAATCTTGACTGTATAATTGCTCGACACATTAACTGCAACAGATCAATTTTTGGAAGGAATGTAGCATGGGAGATTCGAATAATGTAATAGTGTTTTATTAAACAAAAAGTGTTATTGTCTTTTTATCACTGATCAAACAATTTTTTCTCTCTAATATATGATCCAGTTCCTGTTAATTGACACATACATAAATAACCAGGAATACTACTTCATTCATCTTCAAAAAAAAATTAAATTTCGTAGCTCAATTCAACTTACCTGACCTTATAATGCATCAATTAGGTCTCCGTCGCTGTTTTTTAATTAACTTGTGAAATTTGAATTTGTAATATTGGTTGAACTTCAATTGTCGTGAGATTCGTGATTTGATTGGTTTCTGATCTGTATTTTGTGAGAGTTCATAGTATTTTGACGGGGAGGCTTTGATGTTCTGATTGTGTCTCCAAGCGACCCTTGATGATGACACCAAAAGCAACTATGGTGGATACAATTCTCATCACCGTTACTATTACACATTCACATTCCTTATTGCACCATGAACTTAACACTAAGACTACTTTGTTAGAAACAGTTAGAAGCAGTTACTTAGGCAGCAAGTAATCTGCTAGGTAATAGAACTAGCTATCCAATATATGTTGTACATGGTAAGCTAACATATAGAATGCATTGTGTATACATACTCTTTGTAGTTAGTATCTGTATCATTCTCTATGAGAGAGAGAAGTTGTTGCGATTCAGTTAGAGTTTGTTACGCTTCACATTGTGGCGGAGCCACTCTTGGGCTTGGGTGAGCCATGGCCCACCCCACAACAAATTTTGAATTTTTTTATATGGGAAATTACTAAAATATCTTTGACTTTTAAATAAAATTACATTGTGGCCCACCTTCTTCTCCATCTCAGTATACGCTACTATCACACTTTTAAGTCACTTGAATGTGTAGATAATTATGTTGCATTTTTAAGCTATGGGTCTTGCTCAGGGCAATGGTTAAGGAAGCCAAAAGTAGCATGTTTGCATTGGTTTCAACAACATTTTGACTTTTAAAAAGTTAAATTTATCCCTTTATCCAATGCCCCAAGGGCAATGGTTAGCATTCTCCTTAAGCTATATATCTAATTTAATTTTTTTTTTATGGTTAACTTTGTCCTTAATGCTTATTAAAACATAATTTTCCGTTTATATACTATAGATTATTTTTGTGGTCCACCCATACTCTTTTTTCTGGCTTCGCCACTATGCTTCAGTCCGCCATTTATGCGTGTTCATCAAGTTTCATGCTTCTTCTCGAAGATTGATCTTCTTCTGTGATTTCTCTATTTTTCTTTGATTTTCAATCTTACTTCAACATCAAGATTTTGTTTTCATCGTTAATCCACCACATTTGCTTCATATTTCGTTCTCTTTTCTTCCTATCATCATGCCTCCTGATCGAATTCCAGTTGCACTTCAACAACAACAACAAGCTCATACCAATTCTATCTTCTTTGTTCATCCTAGTAAAGGTCTGGATTTAGTTCTTGTTACTCCACTGCTTAATGGCTCCAACTTGTATTAAAATGATATATCAACGAATATCCATTGTAATAGAATTATAGTTGTGTATATCATGCTTTTTCACTTCATTCTAATAAGATAATTGATTAGATTTACATCCAGAACTACATAATTATGTATCTATATCTGTGAACAAGTTTCATTCTACTTGTCTCAACTCTTCCAAGAGAAAATTTGTATACTGGCTAGGCCATCTCCACTTGATAATTCAGCAATTACTTTCCCCATATCTTTATGATCTTCACACCATAAATTTAACAAAGAAGATTATACTTTCGGCCTATCTGGAAATGCGTCCGAGATAGGACAAAAAACAGTAAACTCGAAGCAGGTAGTTATAGCTACATCTACCTGCGGTGGTGATGCAAAAGTTGAGGTATCCAAGCACCGAAATATCTGCCATTTACTTGATACTAACTGTCTATTATTGATTTTGGAGGGGAATGTTTTAGAGGGCTAAGCCTATATCTTCTCGTTAGTATTTCTATCACCCTTTTAATTGAGTTTAGAATCATTTTATAATTTCTTTAATTTAGAAATGAAAAATAAGTCTTCCTCTCCAACCCAACGCCCAAACATAGTCTAAAGGTTGAATGTCTTTCTTCGTGTAAATGCATTAGAGTGGTTCAAGTTTGATATACCAAAATCTATTTTGCAGTGGATATCGATGCAAGTATTTTACCTAGAGTTTGACCATCTTTTATAAATTCATAATGTCTTTGATCCTGGTGGCTCTATGCAAAAACATTCCATTATATATTATTATACTAAACAGTGAAATGTAATTACAGGGTACTTAAATTGTGTATCACAAGATAATATCAAGAATTACAGTGGATACTAAACTGTCTATTATTGATTTGGATACATATTTTTCACCATTTTAATTTAATCTGCACATTGAATTGGGCAGGATTATGGCTTGATTGATGATGGAAAACCACCTTCAAAAACTCAGATAAGGGATATAAAGGAAATTGAATGAAGCTTAAAAGGTAAGAGAAATTTGAAGGAAGCTTACCGGTTCAAGATACTAATCTTGATTATATCTCCAAACCTCTCTTACCATCCTTATGTTCATACTTTAACCAAACCAGATTATGCTAAAAGATGTGTTTTATCAAGTTAGTGAATGTATTAGACATTAGCTTTACATTCATGCAAATTTTGGTGCTCAAATTTACAATCATGTATTACATGGAAGGTGGAATTTTAAATAATCAAAAGTAGTATCTTAAATAAACATTTTTTTTGTATTAAAAAAGAAGGTAGGACTTGGGAACAAAAAGTTAGGAACAAGTTTTTAGCATTAGAAGATCACATTGATAATGAGGCTCGTCCAGATAAGAAGTTTGACTGGACAAACCGCAGCTCCCAATTTAAACGAAAGGTTTACTAACAATCAATTAGAGCTATATTAAAAAACCCAAATTCGTTTCTTATAGCATAACATATTGATAGCATAACATATCGATAGCACCAGAAGAATGATTTTAATGAAATATGATTTCAACTTGAATAATTAATATCGTAAAAACTAGAGTGTTAGTAGTAGTTTGAATTTGAAGTACATAAATAAAAACACCTAAGTGAGAAAGGTTTTAAAATCAAATAGCCATATGAAACTCCAGAAAGTATTATATGCCAACAAACAATGATTTAGCCACCTGCTAAATTCTTTCACATCCACATCTGCAAGATTCCCCTAATGTAGCATGATTCACAATTCAGCAAAACCAAATCAAAGTTGCATTAGCATCTTTAATTCCCTTTAGGTCCTTCAAATGTCTTCCAACGGATTTTGAATCTCTGCCCTCATGTCAAAGAAGTAAAAATTTCAATTCAGTTCACCAAATAAACTATGAAACACCTCAAAATGAGTCTAACAAACTAGATTTTGACCACTCTATAATATGAACATGAGTACACCAACTTAAATCAGCAGCATATTTAAACATCACCACTGGCAGGCAATGAAACAACACAATAACCTATGATGCATTTTTATATTGAGTCTATAAATTAAACTTTTCTGGAATGCAGTGATGATACAGCCTGATGTAAACATTTTTTTTTTTTTTGCAAGCGATAATAAAAGAAAACTACAAACAATGTTTCTTATAGATTATGACCAGCAATGTCACCTCAGCTAGGCAACCATGACCAATAATACCAAATACAACAAGTTCTAATAAGAAAACACGTTGTCATCTTCATGTATCCCCTTCTCTAAAACAAAACACAAATTCCTGGGGAACTCGAAAAGGACAATAATCCTATAAGCATCTGTATGACCATGATGTTGAAGACCCTCCACCATGTATGGATATAACTCGAAAGTTATACAACTTCAGCGGGAAAAAAAATTATGTTTAATAGGATCCTCTACTATTCTATGTTCTTCCCGAAAGCGTGCTAATCCCTATGTTGTGCGGAGCTGAGCATCTTCTATTTGCTGGGATAAAGCTTTTCCTCTGCAGGGGCCTTGTGCAGTAAACCCCCTACGGGCGGTCGTCCGTCGTAAAGTAGTCCCCGCGAAGCTTTGGGGAAGAGGGGTAGTCTTGTGCGTAAGCATAGCATTTCTGGTCGAACCTGCCCAACCCAACTAAGACGAACCGAACCTGACAGACACATCTTTTTCCTTTTGAGAGGGTACTCCGAGTAGTGGGTACCTCGGAGGACCTCGACCCGCCTACTCGGGTCTTGTATGGATATGCAGGAAGGGGTGCTCCTAGGTGTGTGTTCTACACAAATAAATAACGCGCATACACAGTGACTAATAAAAACTATGAATATGCGGACAACCTCCATGGGAAGGAATAGAAGTAGGAGAAAAAGTACCATTCGTTACCCGTTAAAGTAATGACGATCATATTTTAAAGTCTTCAGTGCTTGTTTTCTTCACTCCTTTTTTTTAAAAATAGTGTCAGATTTTAATTTAAATGTCATTTTGTTTTGCACCTTAGCTGCGATATGAGATAAAGCAGGGACTTCAGCTATTCAAGCACACATCCTAAGTTCTAATCTTGAACATGAAATGAGCTCAAAAGCACAGATAATATTTTCTCAAGTCTCTAAAGAAATGGAGGATAATAAATAATTCAATCTGTAGAATAATATCAACACCAAATCATAGCAACTATTCACAGCTTGCAAGTTTAATCAAAATAGAAATAAAGTTTGACTGCTAAATTGTTATCTTTCCAATTCCAACCAACAAAGACGATCATATCCATATATATCTACATAATCCAGTGGTCAATTAATTAATTCAGTTTAGCCAATGATGTCCTTGATTTCAAATCACATGTGTGTCCAGTCTTAGAACACCCAACTGCTATCATTGTATAAAAATTTACACAATTACTTAGGCAACTATCATGCACAGATGAGCAAATACACGTTTGTTAGATTATTTATAAAAAAAGGTAATTTCTCAAACAAGGAGATCTAAAGAAAAAAATATCTTACATTTAAGAGTTTTAAACTTCAGCACATCAGAGTAGTTTGAGAATGCTAGCAAACAAGGCATCTTTGACGCGAGAAGAGTTCCCTTTCTCTGTCACTGAAACAATAACGAGCTGGAGCAATTATCTTTCTCAATGAAGGCCTTGATAATACCATTGAGGCCACGACATTATGATGCACTTTATCACAACCCATTAAATTGATCTCTCTCAGTTGTGTGCAGTTTTCTACCACATACTTTACTCCTTTCTCTGTGACATCACAACAGCGTTCCAATAACAGTTGCAAAAGCCTGCGACAACTCTTTGAGATCACATAGAGTGCTTCATCATCAACTTTTGTATGTGACAAGTTCAACACCTCCAGTTTGGGAACTTCAAAGTTCATTCCACGCAGCTTCATTCTTGAATCACGAGCTAAGTTCAACTGTCTAATCTCAGAACAACTTCGTAAAACTTGACAAATACTTTCTTCAGATATGTTATCGCAATAGCTCAAATCAAGCAACTGCAGATTGGGGAAAATGGAAGCAAATATTTTGATGCTTTCATCTCTTAACCATGAATTGCAAGTAAAACGGAGAGACTTTAATTGAGGGCTTGCAGCAAACAATGTTGCACGGTCTTCCTGTTCAAAGTAACTGGAAAGGAATAAAGACCTCAAAGTTGGTCTCTCACGGAGAGCAAAAGCAATACCAGTGTTGGTTATTTGATGACAGAAAAATATGATTGCCTCTTCGAGAAGCTTACAGTTCTTGAACATATGGAAAAGCAATTGATCGTTGATGTAGTAATGATCAGCAAAATTAACCTTTCGGAGTTTGAAAAGTGCTGATGAAAGAACCTCTATTCCATGGAGTAAGCTTTCATGATTTTTTAACCTTTTGCATTATAGATAGCAAGTGATAATAGGAGACGGTTGGTGATAGAGAGAAATTGTTTGGAGACGACTGAGAGAGTTTTCAAGCGGTGGTGGTTTTCATATTCGCAGTCGTTGATTAGGAATTTGAAGATAGATTCCCAACACTCATCAGGTAAATAAAAATCAGCTGCAGCATCTACTCTTATTCTTGTGAAAGAAAGTAATTGTTTGATAGGGTTAATTTGCACCAGATAATTGAGGACTGATTTCCAGTGCGTCATCTAATACTTTGCGTATTCTGAAGGAATAGCGTAACAAATCACCAATCGCAGTTTACTATAATGCATTGTTGACATATGTATCTCATAGACATTACAATCATCAAAATATCTTACAATAGGCCAAAGCCTTTGTCTAACCTTGTTGTTGTGTTCTTCCTCCTTGCAACTTCATGTGCAACTAATTGTATTAATGAATGTAAATTAGAACAACAAGAAACCAAAATGACAAAAGCAAAAGGGAATACAAAACACTAAATCAGAAACCCATAGGATCACAAGAATATAGCAGTGAATTGCATCAAATAAAAAGCTCCAAAAAAAAAAAGGTATTGTGATTCACTTACCTCATCGAGACAGAGGATTTTGCGCAACTTGAGAGATTGAGTGATTCTGTGAGCGGTTCAGCAAGGCTACAAGCGATTATGCGAGTGAGTGTGCGTGCGATGTGGGGAAAAGGTGCGCGAATTGTAAATTGTAAATGGTAAATTAAGGAAACATTTATAAAAAAATCCATATAATATATATACAAGTATAAATATTTTGGTTTGGATTAGATCAATTTATATTAACGAACCGAAAACCAATCCAAACCATTTAAAATTTAAAATCTTGATTTCTTTTTATTTTTGGTTTTTGGTTTTGTTTGGTTTTTTGTTTTTTGATTTGGTTAATGTAGTTTGCATTGGATTAGATTAGATTGGATTTGATTAGGCATGAACACCCTTGTCACTATGCATGTGGAGTAAATCTTTTCGTGGATACAATCACAAATCAATATTGTTAGGCACATCTTCACATGAAATGAAAAAAATTTAAGAAAAAGTATTTAGTCATATCGATTGACATTATTCAATTTTATTCTCTTTTATTTATTTTTTATGGTTTTGTGTGTGTGTGTCCAAATATATTTATTTGGGCTTGTGACCAAACAAGTATATCTAATGTCTGTGAACCCAATTAACCAGTAGAGCTCTAAAAAAGAAATTTTCTTTTCCCGCCCCGACCTTTCCACGCGCCCTTTGAAATTCTATTTTTGCTACGGATTATATAATCTTAAGCTAACTTTTAGAAATTTTTCGTATCTTTATCATTCACATGTAAAAGACACATGGTTCAATCTCTTTGTGATAGTGCATCGTGTAAAGAAAAAAGTTTATGTCAGGAGAACTACCATACATTTATATCTTTGTGCAATAAGAAAGCTCGTGTATAGCATAATCATTCATTTATCCTAAGGTGCAGGGAAAATTTCATTAGGAGTTAGAGTGTGTTTGACCTCGTTTATGTATCCTAATTAGTCTGAGATAACGGTCACAATCACTAGTTAGCTCACGTAAAATATCAAGACAGATAATTAGATTATTATAAGCATACATATCACGTAGGTCTGCAATAATATGGAATCCACAATGATCATCACCTTCGACATCCACCACCTTTTCAATAAATTTATGAATGAACGAAGAGATTTTATTCTTTTGTGGGAAGTCGACTTGAACCAGAGTAGGCTTAGGAGACTTATTACTAGCATGTGATGACGGGGTATCATATAATGTTTTAAGCTATGTTTTTAGTTATTTTATTTGCATTTGAAGATAAATAATATTTCATTTAGAGAAGTCGTACATGGTTGAGAAACATTTTGTCTTATTTTCATTTGAGTCGTTTAATTTAGTTTCTTCCATAATCATGCAACTTCATATGTTTTGAGTGTCTTTATTGATAAATCTTGTAATTTGACAGATCAAAGACCTCGTAGAGGATAAACAAATATGAAAAATAAAGATCAATGATATTTTAAAAGGTTATTGGCGACTATATACAAGTCGAGGAAAATTTATGTCAAGTTTTAAGGCAATTAAAAAAGAGAGAATACAATGACTGAAAGTTAAAAAAAAATAAAAATGACGACTTAGCACGTGGAACTGGGGATGTTGTTGGAAAACAATTTGACTTTGGTGTTTAAATTCTGTTGAGAAAATGAAAGACCGGTGACAAAATTATATTAGAGGAACGAAAAATCTATTAACAAAAAAAAAAAACGGATTGCACACTGACAAAGATCAATGATTACGATTCTTCTCCGCCTGCACTTGTGCACAATATTTTTTTAAAGGATTATGTTGTTACGAATTTAAAAGAGGAAATAATTTATAAATTCTATATAAAAGTTGTTTCTTTTTAAAGTTTTAACGTGTTGAATACATATTTTTTATTAAAAAAATCCTTTTGACTTCTAAACAAGTATTCAAGAAGACCGGAAAACAAAAAAGTGACCAAAGACAATTATTAGTATTTTTCTTTTTTAAATTATGGAAAATGTTAACTTGTGCCCTTATTTTCAATGTTGGTGTGAGAAAAAAATTTGCTAACTTCATCAAATTCCTTCACCCGCAAGTCACACACCTTCGGCTTTTTTAGCATCGTACGTAAATAACTAATAAAATTTTTACACGTGGAATATTGATAGGGATAGAAAGAAGAAGTCACTTTCGAGCAGTGATAGGCTCCAGAAAAAGAGAGAAAGAGGAAAAAAAAGATTGATATTAATTCACTGTGTTTTCATTCTTACAAGAAAATTGATTTGCTAACATTCATAACTTCACAATGACACATGAAAATGACTAAAACGCCCCCAGCGGTAGTTAACTACTGTTGGGCAAGCCGGCAACAGTTAACTGCCGCTGGTGCCAGCGGTAGTTAACTGCCACTGCGTTCTGTTTATATGAACAGAACAGACATAAGAGTTTCTAAAACTCCATTGTTACGTTTTTGGATTTCTTAAGTGCGAAATTCAGTCATTCCAAGTCAATTTCAATCACAAAATCAAGTAAGTGTTTTGAATCCTATTGCATCAGTTTTTTGTTATTGAATTGTTAGATTTTTTGGAATTTTTTTGACATATTTAGGTTTTAGAAATTGTTATGATTTGATGATGATTTTGTAATGGCTTGTTATATGTTGTTTAGAATAGTATTGTGTTAGAAAATGTTAGGAATTGTTAGAAATTGCTAGGTATTTGAAATTGTTAGAAATTGTTAGGTATTAGGAATTGTTAGAAATTAGAAATTGTTTTGATTTGATGATGATTTTGTATTGATTTGTTATATGTTGTTTATAATAGAATTGTGTTAGAAAATGTTAGGAATTGTTTAGGTTTAGGTTTATGTGTAGGTTTTGATGATAGTTTAGGTTTTGATTTTATGATTTTATGAGTTTATGACATTTTTGTTTAGTTTAGGTTTTGATCGCAATTTTTTTTTATGTAGATATGTCTCAGAATCAAGGTAACGTTCAAGGTGATGAGAAGAAGAAAGAAAAATCACTTATGACATGGCACATAATTGTTTGTGTGGTTCCAAAAAAATAAGAAGGATTCGAAGGTGCCGGTGTACAATCAGTCGAGGTTGAGGAGGAGCGGGAGGACATGCTATTTTGGTCCTCAACCAAAAGCAAGTGCCCAAAGGACTGTAGCGGGCAACCCGATTGACTTGTGTGACGAGGAAGATGAATGAATGTAAAGGCAACCCGATTGACTTGTGTTGGATCTTTTTTTATGTTTTTTTTATATGTCGCGCGCATTTTGCTTGACATTCATTATGGTACTTTGAATAAAATTGTGTTTTGAATAATTTCGAATAAAAATCGCGTTTTGAATAATTTCGATTAAAAATTGCGTATTCGAATAAAAACTGATTAAATCTAACGTGAATTCGAATAAAAATTGCGTAATGAATAAATAAATTCGAAAAGTGAATAAATAAGATAATTAGTGTTCCATTCAAAACAACATGTATTATGCATAATCAACTATATATGTTATCACATTACATTACATTCGGGAATGTACCTTCCAAGTACAACAATTGTCTTACCCTTGAATGGGGTAAAATCAAACTTGCTAAACAACAGGACTCCAACATTCGTCCGGCATTTCGATTGTTCCATTCAAAAGATTAAATTCTTGTTAGGCTTGGTTTAAATCATGGTATTCAAGTGTCAGAAGAATAAGGTGCATTCCTTGACACTTCAATACCTTCATTTAAACCGGACTAACAAGAATTTAATCTTTTGAAAGGAACAATAGAAATGTCAAGCGAATGTTTGAGTCCTGCCGTTTAACAAGTTTGAATTACCCCATTCAATGAAAGACAATTGTTGTAGTTGGAAGGTGCATTCCCTACCTAATCACGATCTTCTGGCGGAACCAACCTATTGATAATATATTCAGTTGATCTCAACAACGTTACCCACATATCGATCCACTCGAACATGTTGTGTTCCCAAAACATGCTCGTCACGTTTTCGTCGTTCGTTAATTCCACCCAACTGAATGATACTCTCCCCTCGTCGAGCGTTGGACATTTATACTGAATGTATTCCACTCTTCTTGTGTCTCCGGGGTTGACTCATTGGTTGAATTCATTTAGTTCATCCTTGAGACCTCTTAACGTTACACAAAGGCACCGAACCTTCAACCTCTGAGGTTCTCCGTCGTTGAATTGTGCATGAACGTTGATCCACCCGGCCATTGTTTCAAATCTACACAATAAGAAATTAAAAATAATCAATGAAAAACTCATTCAAACATTTAATCAAACACTTGATGTGCAAATTATACATAAACCCTAAAAATCCTAAATAAACCCTAAAAAATTTATAAAATTCAAAAAAAATATAAACTTAAGCAATATAACTTCATTATAACAAATATTCATAATATTTGTTAATAGCATTTCAGATTTACAACATAACTATATTTAAAAAAAAAATCAAACCTTAAAAAATTTATAAAATTCGAAAAAAATATAAATTTAAGCAATATAACTCCATTATAACAAGTATTCATAATATTTGTTAATAGCATTTCAGATTTACAACATAACTATATTAAAAAAAATAAATCAAACCCTAAAAAATTTATAAAATTTAAAAAAAATATAAATTTAAGCAATATAACTCTATTATAACAAGTATTCATAATATTTGTTAATAGCATTTCAGATCTACACATAACTATATTTAAAAAAAAAATCAAAATTTAAAAATTAAACTACAACTAAAATTATAAACATATATACTAACTAAAATTTATGACAATAGCATAAGTGATAACTTACTTGTGATTTAGTGGAAAAAATCTGGATGATTTGGTAGAGTTTTTTTTTTAGAGAGAGAGTGAAAATTGAAATTTTTAGAGAGATAGAGACATGAGAGAGTGGCTGGAAGCAGAGTTTTGGGCTGAACTATTAACAGTACGCAACGGCAATTAACTACCGCTGGATCCAGCGGCAGTTAACTGCTGCCGGTTAGTCTAACGGTAGTTAACTAATGTTGAAGGTTTGTAGGTAATTTTCATGTGTCATTGTGAAGTTATAAATATCAGACCAACAATTTTCTTCCTACAAACAGTTTATCTTTATAGCCTAAAGAAAACTCTCTATCCCTATCTGACGAGGACATGTTACGCAGATCCCTCTGTTGAGGTAACTAATTGCAACAAGAATGATAAAAGATAGAAATGATAAAATATCCCCTTTTACTAGGTGGGACAGCTGTCTAGCTTCTAGGTTCTTCTAGAATTCCTGCTCCCCTTTCTTGCAGCATCTATCACGTAATCCTTGGTCCATATGGGAGCTATCCTTTCCCTTGTTTGCTTTGGGCTCTTGTTCTCCTTCGGCCCATTATGACTCTTGGCGGTGATTGCTATTGGCACAAGCGTATCAAATATAAGGTTGTTGCTTTATAATTTATATATAAGTTGTTGAACAACGCATGTCACTTTAACTTTTTAAGCGTATGTTTGGTTTTACACCGATAAAAATTGACTTTAGTTAAAAGTTGGTTGAACGTGAAGTGATTATCTTTTAATAAATATTAAATTAGTGTTAAAGGGAGTACATAGAGTACTTCAACCCTTACAACGAACGAGGCATGGAGCTAGCATCATAGCGAAAAGAATAATAATACCAACAATACTTATTTTAACATACTTGTTCTAACACTCACTTTAATTGGTGAAATGGTGTGGGTCTCACCACTTTTTGTGGAACGAAAGTGGTGCGACAATCCACGTGTATTTCATTAAATTAGAGAGTGTTAGAAATAATGTGTTAAAATGGGATTTGGATCTATCCCATGAAGATTCCACCAAAGTGTATCCTGATCTCCACCTTTAATTTTCTTTTTAACAAACGTTTGTGCTTGCAATAAAAAAAAAATGAATGGCCCAGATTTTACAAGACATAACTTTAATATGAGAGGATCTCCACCCGTTGAAATGAATGTTGTGACCATTAATCTAGCAAAAAATAACTATCCACCTTCTATGAAGAGTTGCAAAGCTCCTACACTTACGTAAAAATTAGTTGAACAATAAATTGGAGTGTATAAAACAATTTAATCCTTTGCATTACTATGAAATTTCATCCTGCACTCTTAAAAGGATTAATATAAGTAAAATTCGACAAAATCAATAACACTTTAAAAATATTTATTATCTTTTTTTTATAGAAAATATTTATCCTATGCACCTATTTAAAAGCGTGTGTCCGTGTAAAGCCATAGCCAAATTTGACTGGTCAATGAAAAGAAGAAAAACAAACATTATAGACTATACTTTTTTTTTTAATGGCAAATTATATTATATATATATATATATATATAGGGGATTAAATTCCAAGTATTACACCAATAAAAAGTAAAAACCCCCAACACCCAACAAAAAATCAACAAACACAACAAAATACAACACCACCAACAAAGATCAAAAAAGCAGCCGACAATGATAAGTTGCTTCAAACGATCAGACGCGACCACCACTCAACTTCGGAAGGACGGAGGAGCCACCAACAAAGCCTAAAAGAACCTGCGTCAAAAAACTAGTTCTCGATCTCGAATCATAATGATCGGCCCACCAGACTCCCGACATAAATCAAAAAGGCACCCCTCAACTCACGAACCACCAGAGCAGACACCATAATCTATCCAAAAACTCGGCCCACCATAAACCAGATGCCCAGTTCAAAGACATAAACGGTGGAACAGTAGCACAAATCGATCCAGCTCGAACAGAAACAAACCAAAGCAAGCCACATAATCAACCATCACAAGCACCACCACCATGGTTTCATCGCCACCCTCTGGATCACTTTACCATCTAACGTCACGGAAGAGAAAACCTCCACCCATCCAGGAACCAGATCCACCTCAACTGCACGAACCCTTGCAGACCTAGAGAAACGTCACCAACTAAACACCGACGACGAGTGGGAGGTTGGGAAAGCACACAGAAGCTTTGACGACAAGGAAGAAGGAACAATAACCAAAAACTAGCACGGAAGCAGCACAAGCCCCTCTCCATAAAAGA
>Ga0315915_1004253_pt1 | contig 18119 bp, 14 predicted proteins | sample MpolbnodulesMG_FD_207738 | JGI IMG/M metagenome (GOLD analysis project Ga0315915, IMG submission 207738) | Medicago polymorpha root nodule microbial communities from Los Angeles, California, United States - branched nodules | ecosystem: Host-associated > Plants > Roots > Nodule | place: USA...
TATATATGTTCATATTGGAAAGGTGAAAGGTAAAGTATAGCAAAATGATGATTATTTAGTCTTGAGTGTGCCGCATAGTTTCCTTCCTAGTATAATTGCTTACAAGAAAAAAGTTTCCTAGTATAATAATTGGAAAGGTCAAGAATAAAACTAACATTGTATATCTTGGTGGGGTAGTTAGATAAGCTTCTTATCTAACTATGGTTGTTATCATAAGAACCGTGAATTGTGTTACAAAAAAAAGCCAATTAAATGAAAATTTTGGTCAACTTTAACTAACAGTTTCGTAGACTGACATCCAAATGAAATGAGTGCCCTTCACGATTGAGAATCTTTTTGGTCATGGCCGTATGCAATCAGGTGTTTCAGATTTTAAGACAACTTTTTATTTTTATTTGGGTTTAAGCATTAAAAAAGAAAACAGTTTATAACTTTCATGTAGAAAAAATTGTTTTTTAAAATTTGAATGTGTTGAATATATTATTTCTAACATAAAATTTTTACTTTGGATATTTTTACTAATTATAGTTAGGGCTCTTATTAGCATTTTTTATGTGAGCTTTTGAGGTTGAAATATGAATTGTTGATCAGACGATCTCGAATTTACCGATTGCATGACAACATCATTTTTCGACTGCACAATCCAATCCAATATGAACGACACAAGGAATTGAAAAATGTATGTGGTTAAATAAATACACCTAGCAACTTGGAAAATGACATATTTAGAGATAATTTTTTTTCTTCAAATATATATGCTTATAATTAAGGATGGAGAAATTATACGTGCGTGTATATATATACTTCATTCGAATAAAATATAAACAAAAATACCAATTGAAATGTTAATGTATATAGTTTAAAATATATTCGTCAATTTTTCAACTACTCTATCTGTTTATATTCAATTCGGAATGGAGTGTGTGTATTCATATTGGAAAGGTTAAAGATAAACTATGTTCAATGAAATGATTAGTTGGTCTTTAGTGCACTCCATAGTTTCCTTGTATAATCATTTGAAAGGTTAAAGATAAACTAAGGTTGTATCTCTTGGTGGGTTAGTGAGATAAGAACCGTGGATTGTGATTCACAAAAAGCCTAACAAAATGAAAATTTTGATCAACTTTGAGTCTTTGACTAATATTTTTTTTAAAGAGACTAAAATGAATTATATTACCAACTCAACAGGCTTTCCTAGTACAAGGTGTACTAAGGATAACAGAAACAGTGTCGGAACAATATTTACAAAAGGGAAACTATACAGAAAACAGCTAGACAGAAATAACTATCAACCTATGCCCAACATTGTGAACGGGCTAAGCCACCATCCATGGTAATTGAGGGGGAGTGTAGGAAACTTCTCCCTCAACCACCTAAATGCGAGTGACTTGATCTTGTCGACCACTTGACTTATCGAGCTTTCTTTGTCGTTAAATTGTCTGTTATTTCTTTCTTTCCATATTTCTCAAACAGTTGCATACTAAATCCAAAAGAGTGTCCCCTTCATCAATCATGATTGAGAAAATTTTCAGTAATTCAACCCCGTGTGGCAGCTCATGGGTTTCAAGTTTCAACCATATATGCAGCTGGGTAATATTAGGACTTGGATTAGGTGTGGCATGGCTGTATACAATCTTGTGCAATAAGCAACTCGAAACTTTCCGATTAAAATTGGATGTTCTAGGTTTTAATACAATTTTTTATTTTTATTTAATATAAAATTCTGAAGATGGAATCTGAACCGTTCGATTTTAATTAGACAACCTCAAGTTCGTCAACCGCATGAGTATCATTTTTTGACATTACTGCATGGTACATCTGGTTCAGCAGGAATCAACAAGTTTATTCGGGGAGAAAATTCGATGAGCATTGGTAAATCCATATCACTCGTTAGCAATGCCTTTAGGATAGTCGTTAGCAAGACTATTAAAAGAATACATTTAGCTTATAAAGGAAAAAAAATCAATAAAATGGATGAGAAGTAGATGCATGCTACGTTTATGTTTGTGTTAAAAAAGATTTTTAAAAAAAAGAGTTTTGCTGATGAGTATTCTAAAGATATTCTTTAAAGTTTCCCAATCAGAAAATAATTCCTTAAAAAAGTTATTTCAATTTTCAATACATTAGTATTCGGGGAGAAAATTCAATCAGCATTAGTAATTTCATAAAATAAAATGTTTGAGTTAAAAAGATAACAATGTAATAAAGAGAATAGGGACTTTAACAATCATAGTCAATTTTTCTTATAAAAAAAAAACAATCATAGTCAATTTTGTAGGTTGAAAATTCTAAAAAGTAAAACTGGAACAACAGGCTATAACCCATATCCACCATAAATGTCACCTGCTTATTAAATTTGTTTGCTATATTCATACACTAGTAAATTTCGGTGCATCAAGCACGAAATTTCGTTCCAAATCCACGAGTAGCATGTCACATCAAATATCATAAAATTATTATAACAGGGTGGTAGATACTCTAGATGATAGAAAAATCACTATATTTTCGGTTTTGTTTCCAGTTGGCATTTAGATTGCTTGTTGAAATGTCAAATTTCTAGAATGGAAGGAATATGATGAAAGCTTCAAGTTTCAACTAACAGTGAAAGGCTAAATTAAATAAAGCTTTTGCTGTTGTAACTTGTAAATAATGATGTCACACTCATAAATGAGATTAAACATTAATCTTCTAGATAGCTTCAAACTAAATCTAAAATATTGCTACCAGATAAACTCGTTCTAAATTATGAGAAAGAATGTTATCTAAAATGAAAGCACCCATATAATACACATTATATAAAAAAAAGAAAGATATGCATTGTCAAAAAAAAAGTATTGAATACACAAGGTAAATGATTTCTTTATTTCAGTGTTAATCATCCGATTTTTAAAGAAAAAGGGTCTTGATAGTTTGAATTTCGATCGAAAGGTAAGTAAAGTTTAGTAAAAAATTGTTCTATCTAGACATCGAAGTTTTCATGAACACCCCATCTTTGGTGAAACTCATTAATCACTTGAACTCAAAAATGTACGTATTAACTCACTTAGGGTGACCGTTGACCTGGTGGTGTTGACTTAGAATCCTGAAATGTGTTTCTCTCAGAGTCCTAGATTCGATTCTCCCCTGTTAATTTTACTTACTCAAAAAGGAAAAATTAATAAACAAATTTTGATTTGATAAAAAAAAAAAGTAAGAAAATTGATATCTTATGTCCTTACGAGATAAAAAACCAACTAAAAGTAGAAATAATTTTTTTAGGAATTGTATACTTTTTATTTTGAAAGTTCAAGCTTTTATGATTTTCAATAAAAAATAATTGAAAAATAATAATTTCAACTAATACTTAGATTGATTTCAAATCGCATTTTTAGGGGAAGTTTTAATGTCATTTGGCATTGCCACATAGGTGTTCATTTGCCATCTCAGGGTTTTTTAAGGGAAAATAGAGGGTAGGACTAAAACTGCAATAGTTTAGAGAGGGTTTTGTTCAATTTGAAAGAGACAGAACCATTTTCATGAGTTGGTCATAATGCGAGGATCAAAATTGTAATTAAGCCAATAGTTAAAGAAATTAACGTTACTAAAGAATAAAGAATCAAACTTCACGCTTATTTGAGAGTGTGAAGTGGGTGTTATATTAATCTTAAGTATTCTTTTATCATTATTAGAAAACATTTTTTCAAAAAATTTGATATTTTTTCTTCTATTTTCCCCTCTAATCTCATCCCCCAAACCCTCCTCTTGCTTCCTCTCCAAACTCCGAAACAAAGCATAATAAAATCTAACAAACTCAACTGTACCTCCTTAACGAAGTTCTAAAGTTTACCAAGTCCTCAAACACGCACACTACTATGACTGTGTAGCCATAATCAGCCGCAACTGCGATAAGAATTTGCTCCATCCAAATGTCAATTATAATAAAGGCTGCACTAGCAGTCAAGCCATCTTATCTTATGCAGCAAATTTTGACAATTTCATTCGTATACCAAGGCTGCAATAGCTGAACATGCATCCACAAAATATTAATACGACTTTGCAACAATGATTAGATATACTTTTCACATCTATACAACTACCAAATTTAGATATATTGATTCTTATTAAAAAAAAGAATCTTATTAATCAGTGTCTCCAGAGCATTGGTTAAGGAATCCATGAATAGAAATTTTGTCTAGAAAACATAAGGTGATACTTTTGATCAAATAATGATTACATCAGTATACCAATGAAGAATCTCTTTAGCATTCCCTTAAAAGAAATTCAGATTTAATCCATCAAATATCTTAGAAAAAAATTCAGCTAAGTAGTAAGTATAGTTTGAGATAGCTGAACCAAACTATACTTTGGAGCGCACACACACAAACAAAGACATCCAAGTCAAGTATCCTTGTAGATGCTGGAATGAAATTTAACTACGCCAATGATTCTGCTAGCTATATATGCCACAATAAGATCGAAAAACATTCCATGACAAGCTTACAAATTGGTGACAAAGCAAACATCATGCTATCAATTCAAATATGATGTTTGATATCTAATAATAAAACCATTGTGAAAAAATGCATGTGTTCGTCGGATTTTCCAATTTATAACTTTGAACAACACGAACATGCACAGAAACACACACTAAGATGATATGTTATAAATAAAATCAAGTTAAGCCTGGTAAACATACATTGCAACCATTGATAATGGTTTAGAACTACAAAAAGCTTCTAGGGGCCACTGAGAAGAGCTGAGGGGAGAACCCAGTTTACACAGTACATGCTTCAGAAACATGGCAAGATAAACAAAAATGCACATTAGGGATTCAATGACACATACAAAATTGTATCTAATAAGTTATATCTAGCTGTATAGTAATGTTCCAATTCTTCATTTTCATCTTTTACAACCTTCTTCCTAAATGTTTCACACATTTAAAACTTTTTTTTAGACATCTTCACTACAATTCAATGCTTCCTCTAAATAAGTCAAACATTCTGTACTAAAACTACAAAGACAATGACTGAAAAAAAGCGATCTACCATCAAGCACATCATCACTCATTCATCATCATCTGAGCTAGCATATGCCAGGCCTAGCAATCCCCCGGCAGAGTTATCAACCTTAGGCTTAATTTCACCTTCATGCAACCCTGACACTGAGTGTTCCTGTACTTTCTTCGATCCAGACAAAGATCGCTCCTCAACTTTCTTTGGTCCTGACAAACACTGCTCGTTGTCTTCCAAATTATCACGATCATGCTTCCGATTAGTAATAGAAGCATCACTAGGAGCTTGCATTGGCTTATTGCCTTCAAACCTTGGCCGCTTAGGTTTAATCTCAACAACTTTTTTCAGAAGATCTTGCTGCCTGTATTGAAAAAATATAGATACTATGAATACACAGAAACCAGAAAACATGCATAGGGGTGAGTTGGGGTGGAAGAAGATCAACCTGATCCCACTCTTTGGCTTTGGTTCCACACGTAATGGTAAAGGTACTGATGCAGGTGAAGAATCTGCTAAACTTGCCGCTCTGTATCTATTGGTAAAGGAAACCAAATAATGCATATATACAACTTCTAGCAAAAACGAGCATAGACCGAAAAAAGCTTAAAAACAGTATCATTAAATATAGCTTCCATGAAATATGAAAAAGGAAAATGAATCAAATGTGGTTTAAAGTATGCACTTCAGTAATTCAAGTTCCTGTTAAGATTTGTCCACAATCAGAAAATCTAATCTCTCTCAATTTCCTGATACGTAGCAATCTTAACAGGCAAACACTTCCGGACAGAAGCATCAATAGCGTCTTGATTCGGAATTACATAAAATATGACTGAGACAAAGTTCAATTTGACTTCCTTGTATTTATTCCCCTTTTCTCGCTCGGTATGGCTTATGCCGGCTTGATTTAATAAAATTGGCTGTTTCAAAAAAAAAAATTCTTGACAACAGGCATTTATGAATCATCACATTTGCTTATTTATTCATAATAGTTTATGTTGCATGTAAACTAATTCAAGTGACCAACTATTCACAGATTTTTTTCATCAAAAAAAAAAAAAAAAATCACAGATTTAGTGTATGTTTGGTTCGGCGGTGACAAGGATCAATTTTGAGAGAATTGATTCTGTTAAATTGATTCTGGATAAAAGTGAGTTGAATTTAAGTGATTTATGTTTGGATGTATTCATGTAAAAGTGGATTTAACAATAACTTTAAGGCTAAAATCAATTGTAAAAGCCAAAAACTACAAATTCTAGCTTCAAATAGAATCAATTCTACAAGCAAAATCAATTGTACTTTTAAATCACCCAAACATGATATAATCAATTCTACAACCTCTAGATCACTTTTGACCTCCAAAATTGAAACCACTATTTCATAAATTATATAAACGAGGATGGTAAGAAGATAAATCATAAATTATTGGACCTTCTCAAATAAAAGATTTAAAAGGCACTATCATGCTAGAAGAAAGATCCCACTCCTAAATATTATCTTTACGCAGTGTACTTGCATAGCTATCTTGGTCTAAAAATAGTAAATTCATAGCACAGTTTCTAAAACCAGATCAAACATACTAGTTTGAATGAATGGATAACTGTAAACCACCTCCCCTTACAGGTTCATAAATATATTTAATTCTGGAAATAGTGATTCACAGTTTTCAAGCAGTCTTAAGAAATTTAGATGATCACTAAAAATAAAAGTAAGAACTATACTAGAAATAGTTTCTAAAACCAGATCAAACATACTAGTTTGAATGAATGGATAACTGTAAACCACCTCCCCTTACTGGTTCATAAATATATTCAATTCTGGAAATAGTGATTCACAGTTTTCAAGCAGTTTTAAGAAATTTAGATGATTTCACTAAAAATAAAAGCAAGAACTATACTTGCAGCAGCGAACACACATAAGACTCCAGGGATAAAAAATTGTCTGACTCCACAAGATGAAGGTGCAGAAAGGAAATGAGCATAAAAGGATATCTTAAAAGCAGCAAATGCCCGTTTTTCAGTGCGACGCAGGAGGCGTTCTGCATCTTCCTCAGCTTCCATTTGCTCCTTGAGATATAGTAGATCGTCACTGTCCAAGGCTGCAAACTTAAACTTTAAAAGAGAACAGCAAAACTAACATATAAAATAAGAGCACCAGATGAAAGCAAGAGGTGAGGGAGCACAAACAACACAGAAACACACAAAAGCTAGAGAAAAAGTATGCTACCGCCTCGCCCATGAAGATAACCTCCACGCTCCCCAGCAACCTCTTGCATCTGCTTGTATCAGCCAGCCAATACAGGAAGCCAAGATCCCTGTCGGGGCACGTTATCAGAAAAATCGTTCGTATTGCCAGAAAAATAATTTGAAAGCTTAAAAAAACATAGACAAACAAAGTATTCCGGTAAACAACTTAATAACATGGATATTCAATAAACACCCATCAATTGAGAACTTATGTCACAAGCGCTCTAATTCAATGAGTTAATTATTTTTGGATATATGCATGTTCAAATGTGTAATTGAGTTTTCAAAATTTATTTGGTTGTAAAAATAGAACTTCCAATGGATGATAATCGATGACAAGACAATAGGTATGCCCTACATAAGCAGTTACGATGATCAACTTGGACGGCTTATCAAAGTAAACTGAACAAAACTTATAGACATATCATAAACTAACTTTCAAAGTTCCACTAAACACTGTTTATGCCGTAAGATAAACCCGAAAAAACAACTTGTTATGGTACAAATAGAAGAAAAACTGCATCGTCAAAGTAGAGCCAAAAAATTGATTAGAGAAAAGGGACATGTGTCATCTGATCCATTCAAAGAATTGCTAACAGAAAATACGCCAATGATTGGAATATATAAAGGAAGTTTGGGAAGATAGGTGTGTGTGTGGGTGGTTGGGGGAATAAGTCAGCTATAGTTCCTTATTTTCCTGTAAATTTGTTATCAATCCATATTACCCTTTCCATAGTATCATTTACTATTTCCATTGAGAAAGTGATACAGAGATCAAAATGATTTAAAATTGGTAGTTCAGATCTTTAAGGTCCATAACCATTACAATGGTACTTTCATCAAGGAACCCCCCCAACTCCCAAAACTGAATCATCTAAAGAAATTGATCTGCATGTAGCTGGATCGTCTCAAGAAATCTGATGATTGTGTACAAGAATTGTCACCTTGTTGCCCGAGGAGATTGATACTTCCTACGCCCAACAAAAGTGACCGGGTAACAAGCAAGTGTTCTCACTATCACACGGTGCAAGTCACAAGATACTTTGTAGTGATACTGTTATTGTGTCAGACAACGTGTTCCTTCCCTTTATGGTCGGACAATGTCTTAGTATTTCTCTAAGAATAGACTCTTACAATGGGAACAACATTCAAGTATTTCTCTCAAGAGTGGCATATGACGATGGTTCTGTTGGGGTCTTCAATGATTTAAAATTGAATATACTTGCCTTCTTGACTGACATCGTCTAAATCATGGCAACATTAAAGTTAATCAAAGTCAGCAGTAGCACTATAATTGGTTTGTAATGTGATGAGGCGATGTTAAATCAGTTTGTCGATATGTTTAGAGTGCATTAGAGGTTGGGGATATTGATTTGGTACCTTGTAGCTCTAAAGTATATCGATATGATGATGAGAAATCTTGAAGTTGATATGCATGCCCTCCTTGAGGACAGAACTAACTTGCTTGCTTATGATGGGGATTGGAGACATGACATAACTTAGTCCATTAGTAAGATAGTTGATAACAGTGTTACACATGCTTGAAATTGGACCGTAGGCATCAATTGTTCTGCAATTCATGGTAGTAACACAAGGCTATCGACGTTGTTTGAAACTCAATGTTTGAGAAACTATTTGAGGACATCTATAACAGAGTGAGGAATATATTAGAGACCACTTATGCAGTAGCAAAGATTTACATGAAGAATCATTTTACTTTACTTCCTAAATTAGTGAATGTGCTTCTTGAGACATGGATTCATAGCGGAGATTTCTATCCTTCATGTATCAAAGGCTCCTTGCACTTCAAATTCAAATAATGGGATCTCGGTGGCCGTGACTATTTTTGTCATACGAAGGGGACATCACAATTCAAACAAAGTTTTAGCTTCAAACCCGAGGCCAAGTTTGAATTTAGTGGGGAGGTATTGTTAATATGACACACAGAGAAGAAAAGCCAACTCATCAAAGTAGAGTCGACAAATTGGTTAGAGAAAAGGGACATGTGTCAGATCAAATAACCAAGAGAATTGCTAACTCAAAATATGCAATGATTGGAATATAAAATGGAAGTTTGAGAAAAGAAGTGGGTGGAAGTGGAATTATGTCAGCTCTAGTACCTTCTCTCTGAGTACCTTCTTGTCATTCGTACTTCTATTCCCTAGTACAGCTTCTAGCATATTTATCGTTTTCCAGGTAATGGGTTATTAATCCATATTTCCCTTTTCATGGTCTCATTACTATTTGCATTGAGAAAGTAATACAGAAATCCCTTCATTCCAATTGGTTCTCATTTATTGCATTAATTCGTAGTTCAGATCTTTATAAGTCCACAGCCCTTTAAAGAATCCCCCCGGATACACAATCAAAGAAGAAAACTAGCAAGGATAAACAAAGCTCCAATTTGCTACATTCTTAAAAGGGAGTTCAAAGGAGGTTCCTACAAATTACAAAGCTTATTCTAAACCTTCTATCTCATCATCCACAAAACAATCAAACAGCAAAGGAAAATCAAAGAATGGCCTCATGATATCACAAAAACTACATTATTTTTTTTATTTCTCATATTATCTCGCCTAGTGTTGTCCAATATTGACGCAATAGCGCAGCCGAATCTTAACAAAATGTTGTTATTTTGCGATACACTATTTAGCACAAAAGTGTTGTCAGCTAGCAGCTATTGCAGCTCTATAGCGTGGCAGAATTTTTTCGCCATCCACGATTGCAAAACTTATATCTCTTCAATCATTACGTGAAAGATTGATCCCTTAGCATATGGTACCAATCTTGTAGCACCAACACATGTCAGTGTCCGGCACCAACACTGACACATGTGATTCATTACAATTGTGCAAATTTTTTTCTATACTTTTACCGGTGTTGACGTGTCAGTGTCATGTCCGATGTTGGGGTCTGTGTTTTTACCAGACACAGACACGCCGACACCGATAATAATTTGAGAAAATGACATAATTCAATCTAATCATAGGTGTCGTGTTGGTGTTGGTGTCGGACACCGACACGTGTCTGACATTGGGGCACACCTAATTTGAGGAGTGTTTGTGCCTCATAGGTACCAAGTAAGTATATCTTCTATCATTCAATTATACATAAAAATGTTCAAAACTGAGCAAACATACAAGAATTAAAACAATAATAACAATATAACTATAAAGATTTCTTCAACTACAGTAACAAATAGGTACCCAAAATTAGTACATAAACATAAAAAAGAAAAGAAAAAGAGAAGGTGAATCAATGCGCTAACCTTTGCAACCATGCGTTGGAAAGTAACGTCTTCATCATCAATCTTATCTTTTCCTTTACCCAATTTCTTATCTGTAAAATGAACACATACCCAGTAACAAAAATTCATTAAAAATCAAAACTTTCGACAATAAAGATCATAAAAACATTAATAAAATATGAAAATTGAGGAGAATTATATATGTATATACCTTTGGGGTCGGTGAGATTGGTGTATTCTCGAACTTCTCTTCCTGCCATAATCAACTATGATTTCTGCAGAATTTTGTGTTTCTCTTTGACAAAGAAGAAGATAGAGAGAGAATGGATTATTCGATTTCTTTCTTCTCTATGAGAGACACACTGAAAGGGGTAAAACGAGAAGAGGCTTCTAGAACATATATTTATTCATTTTCTCACTCTAAATTAAATTATTTATTTGATTTTTAAAAAAGAACAATATTCTTAGGGTTAAAATTATGGGATTCCATGGTACACCTCATAAAATAAAGAGTTATTTATATTTATATTTTATAAAACATCATTTTATAAGGAAAAAATATTATTTCATTGTTTATAAGAATCATATGTTCTTATAAAAAATAATCAATATTCTTTATTATATGAAACAACATTCAAAAAAAGAAAATTTTGTTTCGTTTACACTTTTGGTAAATAAGATTTAATTATTGTAATTGTTAATGATTGAAAACAATTATTTTTCTTTAAAAAAACAACTCATTTTAATATTAATTTGATAATTTGGTGTACCAGTACACTCAAATTTGTGAGTGTACCATATAATTTGCCTAAAATTATTCATTTCTTTTAGCAAAAGTAAATATCTTCATATTTGTATTTTGACACAAGTCATACTTCAAAGGATAAAAATGTTAAAATCCTTAGGTTGAATATAGTAACGGGAGTTTAAACATTGATGTATGATTGAAATCTTAAACGATTATTGTTATTTCGTCTATCTACTAAAAATATTACCTTAGAAATTCAAAAACATGAAGCCTAATATTACTTTTTTTTCCTGGGACCGGTAATGAGGACTAATACTAAAGAATATAATATTAAGAAAAACATCGGATATGGGGTAGAGTCGTGGAGGGAAGCAGATTTCAATCTTAACAATTCAATTTCAAATAAATGACTGAGATTGAAAAAAAACTGCATACATTTTCTACAACAACAAGTATGGGACTGCCGTGTAGGCCTATGGCCTTGAGTCTTTGACCTTACCATGTCATGTGCACTCTACAGTTTTGAATATGAAGATTAGCACAAAAGTTATTTGTATCCTTATCGTATGTAAGGTTAAAGTGGTTATTCATTTTCTTCGTCATGGACAACTTTTATACCTTTTATTTGTGTGTTTTTTATAGTGATAAAAAATCGATTTTGGGTGAGTTGATTTTAAAAATTTGTTTAGTTATACTTGAATCCACTTTAATATTTTTTTAATAGAAAAATTTAGGCGAGAGGATGATGTATCAATTTAAGGTAGAAAAGAGCTCAAGAATTAAAAGTACTTACAAAGATATTCATATTTGTCTTCCTTCAACGACAAAATCTAATTTATGAGTCCTCATGAATTTAACTCAGTTGTAGGAATATTACATAATATATGTAGGTGTCGGGTTTGAATCTCAAAAACCTCACTTATTCATATCAATTTATATCCACTAGACTACTTGGGAAAAAAAATCATCATTGTAAAAAAAGCTTAAATATAGTTTTGTTTCCCTTATTTTTTTTGTAAAAACACAATTTTTGTTTGCTATTTCTAATTGTGCAATTTCGGTCTTTTAAAAATGCTGATCATTCAATTTTATATTAAAATGAAATTAAAAAAAATGAGATATGAACAATTTATTGCCTAGGGGTGGTAAAGCGTCCCTGTTTCGGACCATTCGTTTAAGCCTGTTAAAAACGGGACGAGATAAATAATATTTTGTATTGTGATATATTTACTAAAAAAAAGTGAATGAATTCCTTCAAAAAAAGTGAAATATTGTGATATATTTACTAAAAAAAGTGAATGAATTCCCTAAAAAAAAAAAAGTGAATGAATCAATAAATATGTTACGAATTAAATTCATCATTTTATTTTTTGCGAAAGGAAAATTAAATTCTTCTTAAAAATGACTTAATTAAATATTTGAATTTACATTAGACCCCGTTTATGTTATGAGGTTCGATTTATGTTTTATTTCATCAATTATTCTAGAGGTTAAATGATATTTATCATGTTATTTGGATGAATTTTGTTTTACCCCGTAAAAATGGATTTCAACCTTATAATTTAAAGATTCTTTAGTTTAAACCCCCAACATATATTCTATTTTGTAAAGTCAAAATTCACAAAAATCAATAACTAAAGAATCATAAAATTATTCTATTTGGGTCAATTTTGGTTTTTATTTGACATGTCATCCCTTTTTGGTTGAGCTTGTAACACTACCTTTTTTAACCAAGTTTAATTTTTTCAACAACATTATAAAAAAAAAAGAAAAAGAATTTGACCCAAATTTTTAACCTTCAAAATTTAGTCAACCATAGCACAAAATATATAACACAGGTTTGTGGTAAATTATGGTTGGATGCACTATTTTGGAGTCTAACCAATTGTGCATTGATAAACAAAAGCTATTGTGTTGTAATTTATAAGTTGATATCGCATAAAAAGCAAGCAAGGAAATGTTTTCATTCCATTTGGTTACATTGTGTGGTCAACTTGAAAACATCATAACTATATGTTTTTCATTAATCAGGATCTCCTCTATCAAGTTCACCTTTTGAAATGGTTAAAATATAGGTATGACCATAGATTAAGTCTAAAGTTAAGGGGTTTTCTTATGATTACTATTCGTGAAGCATTCAACCACTTAAATGTTTAGGAACGGTTTTATCTACTAGTTCATTATTAATTTTATTTTTGGTTTGATGACACTGCAATTTTGACGTCTTTTTATAACCTTTGACTTTTATATCTTTTCAATCTCAACATTTCTTATGTCGTGATTACATTTTTTTAATATATCATATTTTGGTCTATTCAAAACAAAATTACAAGTTTGTGTCATGTTAGTGAATCTAATAGAAAAGAGAGACAGTCCAGCAAAACAAATTACTTTTACACAAATAATAAACATTGGATTATCAAGGAAAAAAATGAATGAAAAAAATGAATAAACACCATTAGACTTAGCTGGTGTATACTATACTTACAATACAAGTATAAAACCCTTATATGAGTAACGAACATGTAACTATATGTATACATGAAAACATAATATAAACTCTGAAACACATCATTGTTGTGACAACAACTGAGAGAGTATCTCAGCAAAAACATGTAATCAGAGAAAACAGTGACTAAAAAAATAGTTGAGAAGTTGAAGGATTTTGAGATGAACATGGTGACATATGTTTCAGTTTGTTTGATTATCATGTCTTCTTGTTAGACAAATTTCAAAGCCATTCACTAACCGAGCTGAGGGAAAGAAGGACATCCTATCTTCCTTCATTTGTTTCCATCTGATGTATATCATTCAAATATGTTAGCTAGGATCAAATTTGAAAGTCATATCAAGTAAAACAAAAAGTTTTTAACAAAAATCGACAATAATTTGGATGGTTAACGTCGTTCTAATATGTAGTTAATTATGTTTGGTGGATGACTAATGAATATAACAAGGTGTCACGATCCATTAACCATGATTAGCCATGAATTTAAATGTCATTAAACTTTATTTTTAGGTGTTCAAATATACATGATATTTATTATAACCATCCAAATTGTGTTCAAAGATACATGATATACGTTATAATTATCCAAACTATGTTCAAGGTCTCAGATTTAAGTTTGCCCGGTGTCAATTTGGGTGGACTAGTTTATCTTAAAAAAAAATCATTCAAACAACATTCTATTGTACATGATAATTATTAATCCTAATTTGTATTCAAATGTATACCTCTAAAAATTTTGGTTAATGACATTCAAAGTCATGATTAATTGTGTTTTGTAGAATAAGTTACGACACATTGTTATATTTATTAACAATTTACTAAGTGTCTGTTTGGAGTGGCGTTTGATGAAGCAAAAATACATCTACACATTTTTCAATGTAAATCTGTCGTGATTTTAAGAAGTTAAGAATTGAAGCTTCTGCGTTAAAGTGGTTTTTTGTGGCTATTTTAAGCAAAACTTGATTTGCAGCCGTAAAAATTGTTACCCATTTTTTGTCAAAATAATACAGCTCTATTTTGAAGACATGAAATAGAGGCATTACCTATAGTTTGTAACAAAGTAATGAAGAAAAAGAGCAATTTGAAGGCGAGCTAGCTCAGCTCCAGGACAAAATCTAGCACCTCCTCCAAAGGGTGCATAAAATGGACTACTTCTCCAATTTCTCTTTTCCTTCATAATTGAGAACATAACAATTAGGAAAAAAAATTTGAATAAAAGTACAAAATTATATACAGTATTCACTAAAATGTTATGTGGATTAACCTCATTTTCAGGTTCCATCCATCTCCAAGGATTGAAATTTTTAGCTTCATTGTACACCTTCTCATCTAAATGAACTGCTGAAAGAAATGGAACCACAAAACATCCTTTTGGTATAACAAAATCTGCTCAAAAATAGATAAGCTATTGTCAGTAATTTATAGTATTAAGCTTTTACATGCATATCAAAGCTGCACTAATGAGTACATATATAATCTGGTCCTGAAATTGTAGGACCAAATCAGGTACCAATTTAGTCCTCCACATTATTAATATTTCAAAATGATCTTTAGAATTGTATAATATTAATCAGGTCCATCTCTCTGTCTAGACTCTAGATATGTTATCAAATACATCCCTAACATCCCCGACATTATTCTCTTGGTTTCAACTTTCAAATGCAACGTAATGTAGTTATAGTTCTTGCGAATATTAATAGAGAGACGAATCTGATTAACATTTTTCAATTTCAATGATCACTTTGAAATTTTGTTGGTGTAGGGACTACATTGATGCGGTCCAACATTTTCATGACCAAATTGGATATTCATTCATGTACTAATACTAAATGATATCATTTTCAATGTAAGAGAGATTATACTTACATATACAAATATGTTGACAAAACATTATTTATTTAAGCTATTTTAATCATTGAGAGAATTAAAATAACTATAGATAATGATGTGTCAATAATCAACATAATAGTGGATACTGATATAAGTTCTTATACATTGAACTTGCATACCACCCACTCTCAAAATTGTGTACCTTTGTATTGAATGTCTTCTTTTGCTTCTCTCAGTAACCAAATTGCAATGCCACCAAGTCTAAGTGTTTCATCAATGACCTGTTAGTGGAAGACAAAATGAAACCTTAACAAACTGGTCTCTACTGAATATGCCAACTATAGATTAATTATTATCTTTCAATAGAAAAATATTTATGAGATAAACTACCTCATCAAAATTGATTTGAAGACAATCTGTTATGAAAAATAGCCAAAAATGTTGATCACTTACACATTGAGTAAATGGCATTGCTTTATAGTCCTGCCATGTAAGAGATTCTTCTGCAGACTTAGTCCTTAGAGAATCCTGTTCATCCTGTCCAAGTGAATTATTTTCAGAAATTAATAAAAAAAATGTTTTCAATTCAATTTTTTAATATAAATTTCAAGCAAACTAACCTAAAGATGGTGTTATGCACCAAATAAAAAGAATCTGTTTCAATTTAATTATTTGAGTTTATCTATTCGCATAAACACTTATGATAATGTTTGAGAGTGTTTATAGAAGCAGCTTATGAGACGGCCATAAGCTGATTTCAGCATATTTCCATAAGCTCTACAGGATAGCTTATGAAAATAATTTATTGTTTATATAGAAACAGTTTGAATTTATTATACATAAGCACTTAATTAAGTTGCTTAACTATGCAGGACCTAAATAAGGAAAATCAATTTAAAGATTAATTCTATTATACATACCAGAAGCTGCTCCATGGCATTAGGACATTGAGTAAGGAAATAGACTGCAAAAAGCATTGTTTTTGTGGTAGTTTCATTGCCAGCAAATAGAAGATTGATGATGAAGTCTGCAACAGCATCATCTGGCAAACTATCTTCCTCTATTAGTCTTCCAAGTACTCCATTGTTACCTTCTGTTGGAGGACCATTTTGTCTTTGGACCTCTATGATCTTGTTTATTTTACTTATGATTTTCTCTCTTGCCTGATATCCAAAGAATATCACATCAATATATGATTAATCTAGAATTATATTTTGCCAAAGTAATTTCATTTTTATAAGATTAATGGATTAACATAACAATGAACGAATCAGCATTTCAGTACTTGAAATCGTAACAGTCGAGAAATTTGGTCCCTCAAATTTACAAAATAGCAAATTAGTCCCTTAAGTTAAAGAACGTCAATCAATTTAGTCCCTCCATCAAAATATATTTTTAGTAAACATTAATCAAAACCAATGAAAGAGTTACATATTGACTTGAACGAGTAGTCTTTTGCTGCATCATGACAAGTATAGAACCCTAAAACTCTGGTACTAAATTCATAAAAAGGACTAGATTGACCGACATTGTTTTATTTAAGAGACTGAATTTCTATTTTGTAAGTTTGAGGTACGAAATTGACCAACTCTTACAATTTCAAGCACTTAAATGGCGATTTACTTGCATAACAATCAATAACCCAGACGAGAAAAATTTGCACCTAATTATGGCTTGCAGGGTTATTTATTTGAAATGGACCATTTCAAGTACTTCATATAAGATGGTTCTTGAAGGATATGATCATGAGAACAATAAACTAATTTCTTTGAAATGTAGTTCAACGTTATGTAGCTAAAAAATACCGACTTCTTAACGCTCTTTTGTTTTCCTTTTGCAATTCTATTCTCTTTATATATCATTGGTCTAAAAGTTTACTAATGGTACCTTCATAGCAGTGTGGTATGAAGAGCCAGGAATGTTGATTGGAACAGATAGACAGCCATCGACAAAATCAGAAAACAACTGTGCCATTTCATTGACTTGAGACTCACTTGAAACCCCTAATAGTTGATTAACCATTAAATTTATAGCTACCTGCATTAAATCATGTACACATTAGTTCCGCGATAAATTTCTCATAATTGAAAATGAAAATGTTGTTAGAAAGGAAATGGATTGTTACCTTTCTACAAACATCTTGGAGAAGAATGACTTGTTGGTTTTTAAAATTGCTCAAAGTTTGGATCATGACATTTTGTATATCATTCATGAAATGGAACTTAAGCTTATCTAGGCGCATCATATTGGATGCGATTCCATGTAGTTTCCTTTGTTGCTCTCCTTGAACTGTAATCACACCATTTTTACCAACCAAATCTCTAAAAGATTTTGGATAACTTGACATGAATAATTTGCCTTCATTTTGCATTACAAAACGGTTGAAGCTTGGATCAGATGACACCACTGCCCATTTTCCAAATAGGCTGCATGAAAATATCTTACCATACCTATGCCAAATGAAAGATTTCATCTGTTAAAAAACAGCATTGTGATCGTGGATAGCAAAAACTAGAAGTTTGTTTAAATTTCTCGACACAACAGCGCT
>Ga0315915_1004265_pt1 | contig 18093 bp, 12 predicted proteins | sample MpolbnodulesMG_FD_207738 | JGI IMG/M metagenome (GOLD analysis project Ga0315915, IMG submission 207738) | Medicago polymorpha root nodule microbial communities from Los Angeles, California, United States - branched nodules | ecosystem: Host-associated > Plants > Roots > Nodule | place: USA...
GCAATAAAGAGAATGATGCGATAAATGTCATAGGAAGAGAGATAGAGATAAAATGAAGTGTTGAATAAATATTATAAAATATGGTGTACATATATGAAGTGTCCGCATCACAAAAGCAAATATGCTAACTAAAGTTTCAATTTGTTGCAGTTTTATCAGCTGTGGGAGGGATCAAGCAAGCTGATAGTCAAATAACTGACGGTAGGTACCCTGCAGGGGTTGACATTTTAACAAATTTAAAATTTACTAGTAAAAGTTACTGCATTTAGGTCTTTTGATAATGATTATGTAATTATTAACATATGCAATTTGTTTGTGTTGGTTGTGCACATACAGATCAAATTGTTTTGATATCAGTTGCTATCTTGATTGGCCTTTTCATGGTTCAGAGGTTTGGAACTGACAAAGTGGGTTACAGTTTTGCTCCCATTATTTGTATTTGGTTCACATTCATTGGAGGTATTGGCATCTACAATTTCATCAAGCATGATGCATCAGTTATAAAAGCAATAAATCCAAAATACATAGTAGATTATTTCATCAGGAATAAAAAAGATGCTTGGATTTCTCTTGGTGGTGTTGTGTTGTCTATAACAGGTTCATAATCATATCATATCATTTGGTTTTAACTTTACATATATGTTCAATTATAACTCTAGAATATAAATTTGATGTGATTTTGCTTCTTTGTGCAGGAACTGAAGCACTATTTGCTGATGTTGGACACTTTACGGTTCGGTCTATACAGATAAGTATGTGTTCTGTGACTTACCCTGCTCTCATTTTGGCTTATGCTGGACAAGCATCTTTTCTTCGCAAAAACAATGATCTTGTCGGTGAGACATTCTATAAGTCTATACCAGGTAATTCCTAGTTTCAATCATCAACATACCATTTCAATTATTATTTTACAAAATACTCAATTGACATTTAGTCTATTTCCATACACATTTTTTTGGTTTCTATAAAAACTATACCTTGCATGCAGCTTCAATAAATCTCACGGCTACCGTAATTTCATTAAACCTAGTATGATTCCAAATATGCACTAGGTCAAAAACAACTTTTCTCATTTTGTAGGGACTAAAATGAACAAATAAGTATTACAAGGATTAAAACTGAAAAACATGTATGTTACAAGGACTAAAGAGTAATATAAGCACATAAAAAAGTCATTTTAAAATAGGCAACTTAATGAAGGTTTCATGTATTGCAGACTCTCTATATTGGCCAATGTTTGTGATTGCTGTACTGGCAGCAATTATTGCTTCTCAAGCCATGATATCAGGGACTTTCTCTATAATCCAACAATCCTTATCATTGGGATGTTTTCCTCGTGTGCAAATTGTACATACATCAGCCAAGTATGAAGGACAGGTTTATATCCCAGAAGTCAATTACATCCTCATGATTGCTTGTATTGCCATCACTGTTGGTTTCAAAACCACAACAAAAATTGGCAATGCTTATGGTACCTCTTCCTCTTACAATCTATTTGATTTGAGAAAACATTTTTTATTTATTTTAGTTTTAACTTTTAATTATAAAATTACCCCATAGCATAAGCACTTATCTGAAAAGTGGTTATGTACAAGATATTTCTTCACATAAGATAAAATAAAGTTAAACCGTTTTCATAAGCTATAATTTATTTTCATAATCTATCTTGGAGAACTTATGTAAATAAGCTGAACACATTTTATGAACTTGTCATACATTGTTTCCATAAGCTCTTCCATACGGTCTCACAAGTATTTAAGTCAGGACACAAGCTCAAATAATTCAATGCAAACAGAAAGTGCCATTACTTATAACTTTGAGAATCTTTGAAAACAAAAACGGTATAATAAAAACAATGTCATAATTTTGTAATTGAATGTGAAAACTGAAAATGAAAGAACATTCTCTGATAGCAAACATCATGTTTAGGTTGTAAGGCCCGGCCCCATATTTTCAAGCACACTAAGTTTCTACGATCTACTTGTTGTGTGCGTGCGCGCACGGCATGCGTGTGCATGTGTGATTTATAGAAAAAGATAGGGTAGGCAGCATGTTCATACTTTACACATGATCCTCAAAATCTCAAGGACGGCCTAAAACATGCCCTTAAATTTTCTTGTTTTACGCAAGTCTCTCACTTTGTAGTATATTAACATTAACAAAGCCAACTTTAAGAGTAAAATATTTTGAGCAAGGAAATTCTAATTCTCAATGGATACATTTGTGCAATGCAGGGATAGCAGTGGTATTTGTGATGACACTAACATCCGCTTTTCTTGTACTAATCATGATCATGATATGGAAGACTCACATACTTTTGATCATTAGCTATGTTCTCGTCATTGGTTCAGTGGAGCTTCTTTATTTAAGCTCAGTTTTATACAAATTTGACCAAGGAGGTTATCTTCCTCTTGCATTTGCTGCGATTCTAATGTTCATCATGTATGTATGGAATAACGTGTACCGAAAAAAGTACTATTACGAACTCGATCACAAGATTTCACCCGAGAAGCTCAGAGAGGTTGTTTGTGACACAAGTTTATGTCGATTGCCCGGTCTAGCAATGTTTTACTCTGAGCTTGTTCAAGGCATTCCACCAATTTTCAAGCATTATGTTGCAAATGTGCCTGCACTACACTCTGTCCTTGTTTTTGTTTCAATCAAATCCTTGCCTGTTAGTAAAGTCCCAGTGGAAGAAAGGTTCCTTTTTCGCCGAGTACAACCTAAAGAACTCAATGTATTTCGATGTGTTGTTCGATACGGATACACCGATACACGCAATGAACAAGAGCCTTTTGAGAAAATAATGGTTGAGAGGTTGAAGGAATTTATTGTTAAGGAATACTATTGGTCGCAAAAAGTGATACAAGATGGTAAAAATGATGAAAACTTGAAGGTGGATGAAGCACAAGAAGTTATTGATGAAGAAAGAGTACAAGAGGAAATTGAAAAAGAGATTGAGGCAGTTGAAAAAGCATCAAGGGCTGGTGTTGTTCACTTGATTGGTGAAAATGAGGTGATTGCTGGTAAAGGAGCTGGCATTGGCAAGAGGATTTTGATTGATTATGCCTACCATTTCTTGAAGAAAAATTTGAGGCAGAGTGAAAAATTATTTGACATTCCTCATAAACGTATGGTTAAAGTGGGAATGACTTATGAGCTATAAGATTAAATAAAATTGTGTACAGATAACATTGGAAGAAAGGGATAAAATTAGAAGAAACAAAAAAAAGAAATATAATGTATGGTCTATTGATAATCTTCATCTCCACTCACAATGTTTTGAACAACAAAGAAATATAGTATCATTTTTTCATGTTCCTGATGATTTGCAAATAAAAAAACCCTCCCGAGGTGTATTTTGTCTAAATTTAAACGTTCATGCACTACAAAAACTTTATTATTTAGATGTATACTTCCAAGTATATAACCATTTTTCCATATAGATATAAAGGATAGACTGGTCTTAAATTATCTGTTTCATTCATCCATCCTCCTCTTAAACCTGTTCTGATCTTAAATTCTTTTTGAATGAGTGAAACAGCTACTTTTATGGCCAATACATAAATTTTAGAATGAAGAAGAATATGGAAAAAGCAATATATACTACTATCATTCTAGAATAAATTGCGGCATTTTGATTGTTGTCTATTTGAATCGGAATTGAATATGTCCGAAATGGTTTCTCAAATGATGATATTTTACTGTGTGAACAAAGCTTAGTTGACTTGAATTGAATAAATATTGACTCATTAATTAGTCTAAAACTAATTTCTTTGATGAGAGTTGTAACCAAAGTGCACTAAAAAATATATATCATAAGGGAACTGTTATGTGCGTGTGTAATTAGTTTATTTAACTTTAATGTTTCTTTTTTCTTTTTCGACAAAATGTTTAGTTTGAAGTTAACAAAATATATTTAAGCACCACCCAAAAATATATATATATATATTTAAGCCGTTTAAAAAAGAAAGAAAGATACATTTAGAGCAAAAGTATTTTTCATAGGAAAATCGACTTTAACCTTATATTTGATGCATTCCTTGATCCCGTTAACACAGAAGCAATATAGGGATGTTTTTACGAATCTGGAGGCTCGGCTCTATAAGTGAAAAGAGATCCATAATAAAATAAAAATGTATTTATTTTTAAAAAATAATGTTCTATTTAATTTTTTAAAAGGATAAATACAAAGATGTCGTATATATGCGGTACACCCAAAGGTGAAAATCACTGCCGATGGAGGAGTGGTGGTGATGTAACGCGTCGTATGTGTATCATAAGAGAGAAAGAGAGTAAGGAAAGAAACACGGTGGTATCAGAGTTCTCATAAGGAATCTATTTTTTAGTGGGATAGTACTTAATAGTACTACTGGGCTATAATTTTGTTTTTAGGCTGATGCTTTGGAGAGACCCAACTTAATTAAGTGGTTTGCACACTCCAATGTCCGACCCTGAACAATACATCTCATATTTTTTCATTTGTTTTTACGATTCAGAGATTTAATTTACCACAATTTTATCTTACACTAGCACCTGTCATAGATATTATAGTACTACACTATAAAAGTCATAATTTGTTTTCGTTTAGAAAATATGGTGAACATAGAATAAGATAGTTTTGGTACATAGAGAAAAGATACAGTAAAGATAATAAATCAGATTTAGAAAAACTATAAACAATATATAGTTTAGAATATTATGAAGTTTTTATACAAGAGCTTCAATTGGGTTGAAAACGATAATAGATTGTTAAACTTCCTTAAGTGATTTAATACCGTTGTATTTTTAACACTAATGTGAACCAAAAATTTATGGTTAAACTAGAAGAAATCTCTTGCAAGCTCATAGTTGGTCAAGTATGTTAATGACTATAAGCCTATAATTCACATTTTAAAAAGAATAAATAAAGTGTTTGCGGTTCGAACCAAACTAATACATATAACAATGTATTGTCCATACCAACTGATCTACGGTCACATGATATGTACTCATTTTTTATCAGCTCATTTTAGACCTACTTAATTTTTCAAAATAAAAGTTATAAATGTAATTTTGCAAGTTAAAAACTATATGAAATCATAGCTTTTGCAAGTAATTACCGGTTAGTTTTTATTTACTTTCTATCAAATTTCAGATTAAAAAAAAAAAGCAAGGGATAAAAAATAGGACAACCATGCTGCTTGCTTGCAAGTTTGTCACGTCTCCGTTGGAATCGGTAACTGTACCCTACTTGCTCAGGGACACTGCCAGCTCAACCATAATCCAAACAAAAATGATGATTTGCTATTGTTAATGTTAAGGCAAACAGTACAGTCCTACACTATTCAATTTTACTCTCTTACCCCTAATCGATTTTTCCCTTCCCACCCGTTTCTCCCTAAAAACAAATGGTATGAGGACGTGGACAGGGATCTCATAGATCCAACTAAACGACCAAACCTTCTTTTTATTTTATATATTAAAATATGTTTTTATCCCCACAAGTATACTAACTTTTCGTTTTAGTCTCTGTAAAATTTTCAATCACTACTTTTGGTCCATATTTTAAAGTAAATTTTTGTATTTTTTAATAAAATTGTGCAGAAATGTATGGAATATTGTAAAAATCAGTCCAAAAAAATTAGATTTTTTTTAACAAAACATGAATTAAATATGAATTTTTTACCGCAAAAAATATAAAAATTCATATTTAATTCATGTTTTTGGAAAAAATTCTAAATTTTTTTGGGTGAGATCTTTATGATATTATATATTTTTCTGCAAAATTTTATTTAAAAATATGAATTCTACATATGAGTTTACTTTAAACGAAGGACCAAAAGTAAAGATTGAAAATTTTACAGAGACTAAAAGTTGAAGGAAAATTTTAGAGGGACCAAAACGAAAAGTTGGTATATTTATAGGGACCAAAAACATATTTAACCCTATTTTATTTTATTTTATTAGAGATTATAACATTAACACAAATGAGGATAGGTTTATAGCAAAAAAAGAAAAAAGAAAAAGACGACGATTGGTTGAAAATTCTAAAAAAATCAAATATGGACTGTTTTAATTAGTTAACTAATTACAATTCCTCCTTTTAAAAAAAACTTATTAATACAATCCCTCTAAAAAAACAATTAAGACCATTCCTTTTTTGACTGCAAACTTAATTAATACAAATTAAACAATGTCTTTATGTGCTGTCTTGTCTCACGTTAGATGAATTTAAATACTGTAGCCCTTTTTATTTCATAATTAATTAATCACAAATACTCTATATTTTAAGGATATTTTTTTCACGGTGTTATAAAAATCAATATATCAAGAAATGGTAAAAAAAAAAACCAATACGATGTCATACAATTAATAGATAATACAATCCAATAGCTTTTATGAAAGATCTCAGCACTCCTAAAGAAAAAGATCTCTGCATCATTAAGAAAAAATAAAAGATATCTGTAGCATGTATAAATGGTAGTTCCCCATCTCACAATAAATGACTCTCTCTACAAAACGATCCATTCGATCCTTTTACATTTATTAAAATATGATAAATAAAATTAATCATATTTTTATTGACTTGTTCTTTGTAGAATCACTTGCAAATTATAAAAAAAAAATGATTTTCATATTTAATAATTTAAAGATTTTATAAAAAAACTATAAACCATTTTGTGTTTGTTCATCATAGTAAAAATCATTTTTTGAATATTAATTCTTTTAAGATATCTTTATACTAAAATATTTCTATTTTGTTTTCAATTTCCTTTAAAAAAATCTCTTTTTTGAAAAACTATTCATAAATTATATCAGTTTCTCGATTGAAGATGTTTTTTTTTCTTTTTGTTAATGTTTTAACAAAAATATATAATACTCTTAGAATTGATTAATTTTTTTTAAAAAAATTAATAGTATTTTTTAAAAAAGTTATAACAAATAAACTTTAAGTGTTTGTGTATTTATTCATGATTTTTTTAACAAATGAATCATTTATTGTAAAGAATATTTTGGAAGACCTCGAATCCTCAAATGAATCATACTTTATGTAAATAAACACAATATTACTCTCTCCGATCACCGTAATAAGTAAATTCATTTTTTTAGATTTATTAAATAAATTATGTATCTGATTTATATTATAGTCTAAATACATGATTTATATTATGAATTGAAAACAAATGTTTGTTTATAATACCAGTGTTTTTATTTTATGTTTACATAGAAGTGAGGAGTTATTTATTTATTTAGCCAATGAATGAATATAAAAGTTAGCTTAGATTCAAGTTTCAACGTCGGAGAATTTCCTTTCTTTATTCTTTTGATCGCTAGTTTTCTTTCTTGGTCCTTTCTCTCTCTCTCTCTCTCTCTCTCTCTCTCTCTCTTCGGTGAAACACAACTTTGCTGTCATGAAAGTTTAGCTATGTTTACGATAATACGAGTAGTTACTAGTAATAATCTACTACTTCCTATGTTCCTCTTCTCTCTACTACTCTTTTATATTTATATTAGTATTAGTATAGTATAAATCATTTTCTTGTTTAATTAATTTAATTAATGTCTGTGTTATTATAATTTTCAGTTGTTCTCAACAGCACCTCACCATAGAAATAAACACGTTGACAATTGAGGTTTTGTTTGTTGATTCTACCCATTTTCCCAGGTCGATTTTCACACGTGGGAATTCAACTCTATCAAGGTTACATTACATGTCTTTTCTCTAATCATTACTACTTTCTGCATGTTTTTTCTACTTGTCTTAATTATTTATTATCAAAATTTACATTTTTTTTTTTGGGGTTTTCCTCTCAATTATCGTGATAAACCCCATTGTTATTGCTTCTGTCATTACTTCACTTTGTGAGTATAATTATATATCAAAGTTTTTTTTTTTTTTTATCAATCACTGTGAAGTTACTTCGTATTTTGTTTTCTAATTCGATTTTTTTTTTCTTTAGTGTTTAATCACTATAAAGTGGAAATTTGATTTAGGTTTGGAATTATCGTTAGTTGTGAATGTCTAGTGCCTTTTTTGCGTGATTGGATTTTCAGAATGTTCTCTTTTATCTCTGTAAAGATTCACATCCATTTTTTTTGTATTCTAGCAACGCAATAATTATTTTATTTATTGGAAATATGTATGAATTACATTTTCTGCAGTAATGCATAAATATGTTTGAATTTTCTGATGTGAGTAAAATATGAATTTAATTATTATTTTTTTGAAAAAAAATATATTTTTAATTTAACATACAAGATTTTGCTTTAGTTTTGTTTATGAATTTGAATTGGTTACCAATTCACTTAATGTGTGATTGAATAAATTGTTGTGCTTAATGCTTTGCAATTCCAATGAGGGGCAAGCTATGTAGTATCAACACTTCAGATTGAATACGTGTTCAGTGTCCGACATATGTTCAGTGTCTTACACCGACACAACATGAACGTCGATAATAATTTGAGAAAATGACATAATTCAATGTAATCACATATGTTTGTGTTGTGTCGGTGTCACTGACACGTGTCGGACACGTGACATACCTTCAATCAAAAATGTCTGTGCTGTGCTACTGAGGGGGCAAGAATAATGAATGATGATATTGCTGCTTTAAATTAGAAAAGCTTGTTATATTATGATTTCTTCAACCCATTGTACATTATTAGCAGATGAATCCGAGTTGTTTTGATGACAACAACGAAGACACTGAAGTGGAACCTGCCGGTGTTTCTGGCATTGAAGATGACCCGGACGTGGTACCTCGTGTTGGAGACGAGTACCAGGCAGAACTTCCTCCACTTATGACAGCACCTAATCTTTCTCAGCTTGCAAAAAAGACAAGAGATTCCCAAATCGAGCTCAATACGCCAGAGTCTTTTTTAGTAGGATTACCACTTCCTCTTATGTGGACACACTGTGAATCCGAAAGGAGTTGCGGTTATAGGCCTTTAGAATCTGTCACAAGTCGAAAAGGGCATGTTATTTGTGAAGGAAAAAATGGAGGAGGGTTTTCAAATTTTAAATCCTCTTATAGAAATGGTGAGACAGATATTGACTCGTCGTCGAGTGGCAAGTATCTTCTTCCTGAATCGCTAAGTGATCAGTCTTGGACTGATACTGAATATGACAGTTTTCTTCTTGGCCTCTATGCATTTGGGAAGAACCTTAATTTTTTGAAGAGATTTGTTGGGACTAAGAGTATGGGAGCCATATTATTTTTCTATTACAGTAAATTTTTTAAGTCTAAAGGATATTCCCGATGGTCAGGATGCCGGAAGGCGAAAACTAAGCGATGTATATTTGGCCAGAAAATATTCACCGGTTGGAGGCAACAAGAATTGCTATCAAGATTATTTTCTCGTGTGTCACAGGACTCTCAAGCTACTTTGGTTGAGGTACATCTCTGATCTGAGACTCTGACGTTATTTTATTTTTTTTGTTAACCCTCCGGTTCCTAGGGGAAGGGGGCCCTAGTAATCCGAAGTTCTGCTGCAACGAAATGGAATTGCCATATAAATGTACACCTTGTTAAGCAATGTTCCTGCAGGATTTAAACATTTTAGTTGGTGCTCTTGACTTATATATTTGTTCAAAAGGTCTATTTGTTAAACAGTGATTTTTGTTGGAGGTTAACTAATTAATCATCAGCAAGCTTTAGATTTCATTGACATGTTTAGAAACAACTGAAAATGATATTTTCACCAATTTCTGTTATATATCCTTGGTATAATATTCAATTTGTACACATATGTTGGCCACAATGTTTCTATCATGATTATTGTCTTTTAAGAACTTGTCAACTACCTTCTGGAAAATTATCTTGGACATGCTACTAGCTATCTCGTGAAGTAGTTTTGCATGTAGTGGCCTTAGGTGATGCTAATATTTGAACTTGAAATGAATGATATCGTTTTGACATAACCAGCACCATACTGTTATGAAACATCTTACCGATATGTGGACTATCATGATGCTTATTGACAATCAGCGGTACTATAAATTAGAAATTTCAGCAACTATTTGCTGTTATATTAGTCATTGAAGTTGCATTAAGAATAGATGTAATAATCAATGGAAAAGAAGAGAGACAAAAACATGACAACAACAAATGTGTATGATGATGCTCTTATTGACAATTTCCTGATAATCTGACATTTCCTATTCTGACAAAAACATTTCCTTGTTTCCTGGGTCTCTGTATTTGAATAATTTGATGCTGTGATCAAGACTGTCCAAATATGTAACATTTCCCGAGCATGGTAGAAGTTACCGTATTACCACACAATCTTATCTATCCGATTTACATATTATCGTACAAAATTAACTGTCCTTTTTACATTATTTCTAATATTACCATTTCTTAAATATTAGTATAGATGCTATTTTCTAAACATGTTCATAGTTCACATAGCCATTGCAAACATGCTGCTAAGCTGCGTCTGTAATTTTGTATTTCTCTAAACCCATGTATTTCCTCACCAGAAAAACAGTTTTCCTGAACTCACGTAAATATTACACACTGCAGATTTCGAGGAATTTCGGGGAGGGAAAGATGCCATTTGAAGAATATGTATTTGCTTTAAAGAATGCTGTTGGCATTGACTTCCTTATAGCTGCAGTAGGTATTGGCAAAGGGAAACATGACCTCACAGGCACTGCTCTTGAGCCACCAAAGACCAATCACGTCTTTTCTGTTCGCCATGAAGTACCAGCTGGCAAAGCTTGCTCCTCTCTAGCATCTGCAGATATAATCAAGATTCTGACAGGGAATTTTAGATTAAGTAAAGCTCGATCCAGCGATCTCTTCTGGGAAGCTGTTTGGCCTCGTCTTTTAGCAAACGGTTGGCGTTCTGAAGAGCCAAAGGATAGTTTTGTTTCTGGAACAAAACAATCTTTGGTTTTTCTTGTGCCTGGTGTTAAGAAATTTTCAAGAAGGAAACTGGCAAAAGGTAGCCAATACTTCGATTCTATAAGTGATGTACTGAATAAAGTGGCAACTGACCCTAGGCTTCTTGAGACCGAAATTCAGGCAACTGAGAGTAGTGAAGATAAGGAAAACACGCAAAACAAACAAGCCCTAGATGGCGTGTCAAATACACATCAATGTCCTTCGATTCAATCTCACAATTCAAATTGCAAACCAGATCTCGTGAAATTTACAATTGTAGATACCAGCATGGTTCATGATACAGATCAACGTAAGGTGAGACAGATGAAAAGCTTACCTTTCCAACCTGCGGATATATCTACCATCTCAAGCTGCAGTTCTAGTGAATCTGAGACAACTACATCTGAAGACTTGGAAGATCAGATTGAGCAAGCTAATGCTTCAATACCTATTGAAGATCAGGTTGAACAAGCTAATTCTTCCCACCATGTTGAAGATCGGGTTGAACAAGCTAATTCATCATGCCGTGTTGAAGATCGGGTTGAACATGCTAATTCTTCGCATCGTGTTGAAGATCAGGTTGAACATGCTAGTTCTGTTGAAGATCAGGTTGAGCATACTAATTCTTCATACCACGTTGAAGATCAGATTGAGCAAGCTAATGCTTCAAGTCCTATTGAAGGTAAGGTTGGACATGCTAATTCTTCTTTCCATGTTGAACATGCTAATTCCTACATCCATGCTAAAGATATTTCAGATAAGGGGGTCTGGGTAGACTCATCAGGTCATACTCATAATCTAGAGACCCTCAACACTACTGAAGTAGAAGTAGAAAATAAAAAATGCCATTCTGATCTGCATGATGATGAGTATTCAAGGGAGGTGAATGAGCAGCCATTGGTTCAGAAGATGACATCTGATGATTGCACAAAAAATCTTCCCTGCACCACAGAAATGCAGCAGTTGAGAGCTTGTAACAACGGAGAGTCTAGCCTTAGTGCTGAAAATACTTCTATGGACAGAAATTTTGATTTAAATGAGCCATTTTCACCGTCAAATCCACATGAAGCATATGAGGGCTTTGATTTGAATGTAGGTTTAGAAACTCTGTCTTTCCCGAGTTATCTGGCTAAAGGCAGTCCGAACGTGAACAATGAAGGCAGTGTCAGTGAGAATCACCAGGTTGGAGAAGTTTCAGAAAAAAATTCTGAAACCAGAATGTTGATTGACTTGAATTTTCCTCAAGTTGCACTTGACTTGAATTTTCCTCAAGTTGCACCTGACTTAGCACTTGAAATGGAAATACAATCCTCTAAGGCAATACAGCAAAACGATGACCAATGTGCGCATACACTGTCATCTTCGTCTGATACAACCCAGTTCAACGCGCTACAGGAGATTCCTGATTTAAACAAGGAGCAGCAACCGATCGCTGTTAACCGCCGTCAAAGTACAAGGAACCGGCCGTTAACCACAAAGGCATTGGAAGCTCTTGAGTACGGATTTCTCAACTCAAAGAGGAAGAGGAAGAACACAGAATCTTCAGATATTAATTCGAAGTCCCAATGTTTACGTGCAAGTAACGAGACAATTATCAGTGCTACTTGTGATGATAGCATTGGGAATTCTTTGACTGAGACAAGTGCAAAGGAGGAGAATGTTTTCAAGGAATATAGTTTCATTGTTTAAAAAGTATCCATAAACAGTTGCTATACGTGAAGTCCAAAGCCATTAGTCTATATTGATTTACTCTTTTTTTTTCCTTCAGTATTTGACTGATAGAATAATAAAATAGCATAAGATTTGATTCATATGATTATTGATTTAAAGACGAAGGACCATTGTTGACGAAATTCTAAGAGAAAGGGTAAAGCTCTTTAACAAGAGTAATGCATTGCTAGAGGTAAAATAATGAAAAGGTATGTGGTAGTTTCTGTTTCATATCATTATAGGAATATTAATTAAACATGGATGACAACACATTTACTCCATCTATCTCACATTAGGGGTCAAATTTCGAATATTTTTGTCTCAAATTATTTTTTCATTTTATAATTTATAATATCATTACAACGTTTATTACTTTTACCAATGTTACCCTTATTTACTCATAAAAAAATGTTACTCTTTTTTTTTTTTAAAGTAGTTTGCAAGTATATGGTGGACAAATAATAATTGAAGTACAATGATTTTTAGTCTTTAACCTATTACTTTGTATTAAAATAGGTATAAGTTAAATTATTTTCTTAAGAAGTGCGCACATTCAACATGAGAGACATAGTATGATATGGAGGGAATATATTCTAACTCATGCAGTTTGCGATAGATTTAGCTTCCAACCAATGATATTATTTTAGTGCAAATTGTAACTAACTACCATAGGTTTTCTATTGATTAGCACAATGTTATGAATATGATATGTGTTAGTTTTTTGATGTGTCATATAGGCAAATACTCATTTAATGAAGTAAAATACTTTGCAGTATTTGCCTTTACAGGGGATGAAATAAATAGGAGTAAGACTGTAACGGTTTGTCATGTACTGTAATCCTCGCCAATTGATGTTGAAAGAAACAATCCGCTAGCTTTTTTAATGTAGATGAAACATCCTTGGATAAAAATAGCTCTCGGTTGAATTGATTATGGTAGAAGTAAAGCAACCTATATTATATGGTATATGAAAATTGAAAACCACTCGAGCTTTTTACGGCCATACAAAGCCATTTGTGTGTGAGTGTTTTGGTGAAGCTCTTTCCATTGGTTTATTACTTTTATTAATTTATGTGATGTGCTATATAAATAATTTTTTAATCTCTATATCAAGCAACATTCCACTAGGCAGGTTACTAAAACTAAAGCTTGTTGTTTATGTGAGATTATAAGTGGTAAGGATATTGTATTCTATATGTAAGGGCAGGGGCGGATGTATTCATGAGCTATGTGGGGCTAAAGCCTCACATGCTACTTCCCTATTTTTTTTTTATATATATTATAAAAAATTGTAATAGCCATTTTGGTCTCTGAATGTGTAATAAATAGTTATAATAGTCTTTCAATGTATTAAAATACTTAGATAATCTCTGATTTTGTAGTTTGTTAGTCATAATAGTCCTTGAAGTGATAATAAGTAAGTATATTGAAGGACCAATATGACAATATTAATGAAGTATTTTAATGTTACGGACTATTTTGACCAACAAATTGTATCAAATGTCTAGATTCCTCCCGTGTAAGGGTTGGGATTCGAAGTTTTATGTTGATATATAATTATTGCATTATTACACTAAGTTTGATAGATTATAAAAGCTAAACAACCCAGTGAAAAGAAAAAAAGAGGATAAAGGACCATACAAAACCCCTTGGAAGAAGGAATGTGTTGTGATGTGTCAAATGTGAGTTAAAGTCTTGCATTGAATTGAATAGTTGAAGCTGAGTTTGATAGATTATAAGGGTTTGTTTGATAGTCATGATAGAGAGACATGATATGATACATTAATCATATCGTGTTTAAATCTCATGTTTGATGCACCAAAGAGATAGGATAAAATAAACCATTTTCCTATCATATCCTGACTTTCCTTTGTAATTTCTATCCTGAGTATAGACTGGATTAGAAATTATCCTGATGGGATTAGAAGATCACTCATTATTTATTATCTTGATATTCTGTCATTTTTAAAATATTATCATTTTTAAAATAATGATAGCATGTATTTTCTATTATAATTAAAAACATGCCATTTTTATAATATTTAATTAATTACGAGAGCAATTTTTTTATTTAATTATAATGATATCTTGTTTGTTATCATGTGCACATCAAACATATGATATGATTAATGTTTATCATGTCCTTATCATATCTTATCTCTATCCAGTTTTATATCATATCCTGCCTCTATCATATCCTGACCATCAAACGGATCCTAAAAACTAAACAACCTGGTGAAAAGAAAAAATATGATAAAAGACCATACAAAACCCTTTCAAAGAAGGAATGTATTGTGATGTGTCAAATGTGAGTTAAAGTCCTATATTAAATGAAAACGTTGAAGTTAAACAACATATAGTGAGAGAACATATAAATTCAAAAACCCGAAGGTTTTGAGTGTAGATGTGATGTCCTATCTCATTTGTATGATTTTCCTTAGTTTTAGTATACTATATCTTAAATGAACATTTATCACAAAATCATTCTCACACCTTTGCGTGACTCACAATTAGTAGCAGAACTACCATAATTTTTTTGTAGAGGGTCAAATATAAAAACAAAAATGAAATATACTTTTAAAAATAATATCAAACGTAATTAATAAACAAAATAAAATCACGATAATTTTTCTTATATAAAATATAAATTAAATTTGTAATTTTTGTCAAAAAAAATATAAATTAAATAACCACAAAAAAAAATAAAAAATTGGCGATGGTTATTTACGAAAATTGAATCTGACAACACCTCGCATAGTCAAATTCATTCTTGATGTTTGTACTAAACAAACTAGCAATATATTTTTCAATGATAATTGATGTTGTATTAAATAGACTAACAATATATTTTTTAATGTACTCGATTCTAATATTTGTAAGAAGTTCATCATCCATTTTATTACGAGTCTTATCTTGACAATTTTTATTGTTTTTTTAAGCATACTTGAAAGTACAAATTAAAGGCAATATTAAGGATGCATGAGACAACCCAACTAAGATGTCTTCCCTGTATATAAGAAATATCTTGAAATGAAAACGTCTAGTAATATGTAAACAATTAGCCGATCTCTATTACAAATAATTTGAACCTTAAGATAGTGAGATCTTGACTTGAAAAACGGTGCACCGTTCATTTACTTAAACATGAAGAAGATGATGACGACGACACAAATAAATTTTGAAATGTGTGTAAATATACTAAATTTTAAGTTTGATTCGTTCAATCAATTTATGCAAATTGAGTGCAATAAGAATAATTGTGAATCTCTTTTATGATAGTTTTGGAATCCTTGACATGAGTTGTACACTCACATCAAGTGTATGGATCAATGATATATCATAAAATTAAGTTTACTTGATTAATCTCTAGACTAGAACAAAGAAGAAATTGTTTAAAATAATTTTGTTGGAATTTTGGATCGTGTAAACAATAATTTAGTTTATTGATACTTCTCACAAAATATCTTTATTTGTTGATTAATTCATGCCACTTTAGTGAAAGGAAGAACTTCTTGAGATTAAATAATTCAGGGGTGGCCTTAAGGATGGACGAAAGGAGCAGCAACTTAGGACATCATTTTTTTAAAGGCATCAAAAGTATTAATTTTACTTATTTGTAACTATTATTTAAGAAAAAAACTTATTTGTAACTATTACATAAATATATTTCTTTTTAACTCGTTTTGTCAATTATATTGACAATATACTTTTAGAGAATCTTAGTTATGAAAATATAACTTTATTGACTTGCCCAACATCCCAAAAATTGTAGTAATGGTCCAGATTCATTTTCCCTTAAATCAACACAACAGGCTAATGAAAGGGCAAAACTCCACTTTCCATGACGGAGATATTGTTGGCGCCATTCAAGGCCCTTGAATCATGTTTCTTCACATTTTTTTAGATTTGTTCTGAGATTCAAACCGAAAATTTGAGATTCAAACCTTGATTATAACATTAAGAATAAGAACAAGCTTTTTGATTCCGTTAAGCTGCTGAACTATTATAGTATGCAAAGCTATAAAGCAGCCAAATTTACAGATGCGTATGTTTAATCGAGAATTCCAATTAATTTAATTGCAATCCATTCTAATTTATCAATTTCACATTCCAATTTATACATTGTTGTCACGGGACGATTAACCTTCCAAGACCATCCCTGGAACTATCGAACTATCTCAACCAACCCATCAAGTGAAACAATTGTTAGCGGGGGTATTGCAGCGCTTATGAATCAACTCATTTTTCCAAGCCCATTGTCGGAACAATGAACTATCTGAAACAACCCATCACAATGGAGCGGTTGTCCGCAGAGGTGGATCGTATTACATCTGCCGGAGTTATAGAACTTGATGAATTGACCCATTTATGTTCACCAAGGAAGATGATGAGATGCCAGAGAGGTGGAAGCAATAAGAAGGAAAAGTAAAGAATCTTCAAAAGTGAGGGGATGAAGCACGTGTTCTCAAGTTTTCTCCTTTTCCAATCCTGTGTTGTGAGTTTAAAGTGGAAAAACTAGATAAATTGAATTCTAACGGTTGATTAGATCATATGGTCCTAATTAGTTTGACTGTGCAACTACATCGCTTTTATGACTGCAGTCAATCACGTCCCTACTAAGACTTTGTTTGCGAGTTTTGAGGGGAGGGGAAGGAGAGGCTTAGGAGGGGAAGGGAAGGGAAGGGAGGGAAGGGAGAAAGGAGGGAAAGCCCTCCCCTTGTTTGGAAGTTAAAAAACCAACAAGAAAAGGAGATGGATGTCGTATGTGATAATTTTACTATTTTACCATTTTTTCTCTTAAAATCAATATATTGTGTTATACTATTTAATTTATCTTATAATTAGGTTATGTCTAAAATTGGAATTTTCAATTATTATGATGGCAAAATTGTCAATTTGTATGCTTAACCCTCCAAAACCCTTCAATTTGGGGAACTTTAAAATTGGACAAATAAAACCTTCAAAACCCCCCGAAAGCTTTCCCTATTTTTTTAAAACTCTTAAATAAGGATTTACCTCTCCATAAGTTTTTCCTTCCCCTCCTCTTCTCTCTAAAATCCAACTCGTAAACAAAGCCTAAATAGTTGTGTTTGATTTTAAGCTATCACACCTTTTCACATAATTTGTTTTTAGTCCATTTTAAATTAATTAACCGATAGAAACTACAAACCGCAGAGTGCATGATTTGAATCACAGACACGCAATCATACAAGGAAGGCTATCCACGTGGCCATTTATAAACATGTGGTAAGCATACAAATTTGGCACATTCTATGGTACATCCAATATAGTTGAGTGTACTGGTACACCCACTCTTTAAATTAATAGATAAATAAATTGATTTTTTAAAGAAAAATATTATTTTTATATCATTTATAATTATATTAACTAAATCTTATTCATCAAAAGTGTCAACGAAATAAAATTAATTTTTTTTAAAATTTTTATCACTCATAATTGAGAACATTGATTATTTTTACGATAATATGTAAAAAAATTATTATGATTCTTA
>Ga0315915_1004266_pt1 | contig 18092 bp, 11 predicted proteins | sample MpolbnodulesMG_FD_207738 | JGI IMG/M metagenome (GOLD analysis project Ga0315915, IMG submission 207738) | Medicago polymorpha root nodule microbial communities from Los Angeles, California, United States - branched nodules | ecosystem: Host-associated > Plants > Roots > Nodule | place: USA...
GTTATAATTGCATTCATCCTTTCAGTATTCAAATAATTATCAAGAATTAATCAACATATCTCATTTTAGTCCTCTTCGCTCACCAACAGCTACAATCACTAAAACTGTTTTTTCTAGACGTATTTTGGTGTCCATCAAAAATACATCGATAGTTTCATAAATATTTCTGTGCTGCAATGATTTTTTCTTTACCAGTAGTCCTTGCAAGAACAGACACCATTCTTGAAACGGTGAAAGCGAGTGGCATCTCTAACAATAAATTGGCGATCGACAACCTTACTAACCAACTTAAAGAACACATGACAATCCACACACACTCGCAGGTTTTTCATGACAGTAATATCTGTTCCAGGCCTAGTGTTCAACAGAGCAAAAGCAATCGCTAATTTTTCACTGTGCACGCCAGCATCAATTGACGGTTCTTCACTCTTACCCTGACACTTGTGGTCTTTTCCATGAATATCCTTCACAAGATTTTCCAATTCATTCAACATTCTATATATTTCCTTGCTTTGGGGATGACTTGTATCCCCAGAGTAAAAAAGGTGCATTTTTCCTTTATATTCGACATAACTGCACCCGGGATCCTTTCTAAGCTTTCGGTCCCTCATCATGACGCGAACTTTCAAAACCCCCTCTAAGTTTTTAGTATCAGAGTACAGATTTGACAATAAAACATAGTAACCTATATTTGTAGGTTCAAGCTCAATAACATGTTGAAAAGCCACTTCTGCTAATTCTACGTTTCCATGAATCTTGCAAGCACCAAGAAGTGCTCCCCAAACAGGACCATCCGGTTTCACCTTCATCGAGTCTATGAGATCCATTGCTTCCTTCAACCTACCAGCCCGACCCAAAAGATCAACCAAGCAGGAATAATGCTCGGGACCAGGCTGCAAACCATACTTCCTCTCCATCTCGTAAAAATACTCCAACCCTTTCTCAGTCAACCCAGCATGACTACAAGCTGAAAGAACACTCACAAAAACCGTTCGATCCGGCTTCACGCCTGACCTAACCATTACATCGAAAAGCTCCACCGCAGTCTCACCTTCCCCATGAATCCCATACCCACCTATAATAGCAGTCCAAGATACAACACTCTTACTCCTCTCATCCATACAATCAAAAACCTCACGAGCACGAACCAAATTACCACATCTAGCATACATATTAATCAAAGCATTCATCAAAAAAGAATTCGAACGAAACCCAAATCGATCAATTTCCTTTTCCACCTCACCACCAATTCCTTGCGCACCAAGATTTGCACAAGAACACAAAACCCCAAGAAGTGTAACAGGATCAGGATTCACCCCACCCACCTTCCTCATCTCACGATAAATCTCCAAAACCCTCCGCGCATGCCCGTTTTGCGCATACCCCGAAATCATCGCATTCCACGTAATCAAATCCTTATCCAAAATCTCATCAAACACCTTCCTCCCATATTCCACTTCACCACACTTAACATACATCGTCAAAAAACTATTCCCAACCGACAAATCATTCTCAAAACCAAACTTAAAACAACAACCATGTAAACAAAACCCAAGTCTTAACTTCTCTGGTACCATAATACCCGAAACCAAACCCAACATTGTAACCGAATTAAACAAAAACCGATTCTCACATAACATTCTCCGAAAAAGCTTAACCGCTTCAACGATCATCGAATTATTAGTATACCCGGAAATCATGGCATTATAAGAGATTGTAAGATTTATCGGACTTTCATCAAACACCTTACGTGCAAGGCAAGGAAGTGAGGTTTTAGAGTACATGTTGATGAGGGAAGAATGAGTATACGGGTCGGGTTGGGACCCGGTTTTGAGGAGGTGGGAATGGAGCTGGGAACCGGTGAAGGGGAGGGAGAGGAGGGCGCAGGATTTGAGGAGGACAGGGAAGGTGAATGTGTTGGGGAAGAAGGATGAACGGAGCATGTGACGGTATACGGTTAATGCTTCTAGGAATTTTTTTTGCTTTGAGAGTTCTCGGAGGTAACAGTTCCATGCTGTTGTTGGGTTTTGTTTTGATTCGCCGGGAACGGGTGGCGACGATGTAGAGTGACGGCGGTGGGAAGTGTTCATCGGTTGAACTTATAAAAATAACATACAAAGTATGGGAGGGGAGTGTTTCCTTTTCTTTTTTAAATTACTACGCTATAAAATGATTTTTAGAAAATTGAATTAACAACATGATAAATAATTATATAATACTTCAAAATCACTTCATTTATTTTAGAAAAACATTTTATATTGTTCGTACTTTAAAAAATAAAAGTGAGCCCTCCACCCCCTTTCCTTCCTAAATCCTCAATTCAAACACACCCTTAGAAAACTTTTAGAGGAATCATTGTAATCTCCTGAATTTATGTTTTTGTTGATTTTCCTCTATTTTTTCTCTTTTCTTTTTTACTTTTGGGGGCAACGGTATATGAGTGATAGACATTAGATTAGAGGTTCTAAGGAGTTGAGATGACTTAGCCTCTTTGTTATTATAATAATACTCTTGATTTGGCAAAAAATAAATAAATAAATGATTTTGATGAGTGTCAACTCATTATGAGTAAATCTTCTTAGCTTTTACTGATGTATAATATAGTTGTCATTATTGTTTTTTTTCTTTCTTAGTTGTTTTTCTCTAATAGTTACATCGATAGTTATAAGTGATGTATTTTTTATACAATGTTAGGAATCCAATATCAAATTTTAACATAACACTGTCACTGCTCAATCTTTTTCTTAACGTGAAATAAGTGTGTCATTTAGTGTGAGACCATGTGACGTGAGTACTACATTGGCCACTTTTAAGGTAAGAGCAAATTCTTTTTTTTTGTTTTTGTTTCCGGAACACATTCTATTTTGGCATTGAAGAAAGTGGAAACAATGTCTATTAATAGTATACCTGTTTCCTGTTTTTGTTGATTTGTTTTTCTTGTAGGTAAAGTAATGTACTATATTAGTACCACAAGTTGAGGCATGTCTGAACAAGTATATCGGCAAGTTTGAGAACAAGAAAGCTATAACATCCTCATAATTCGGATCACTAGCACGTGTCAATTTAAAATTAACAACCTTTTTTGGCATTGATCCTTGATAATGTTTTGATTCATTATTTCTTAATTTCTCTTCTCTTTTCTCTCCCACACCATTATTGCATAACAATAGTATCATTGCTTGATAGCTAGAAGAAAATATGGCAAGCTCACCTGAGAACTCAGACGAAACGTTTCCATCTGCAGATATTGCTGCAGAACTGAATCCTGGGAATAATACTGAGGTTCAAGTTGATCCTATATCTTCTGAGGTTTCTGCCTCCAAGGAAATGAAGGTACCTGCATTGATTGTTTTTTCTATGCATCATTGAGGTTAAGTTTGTTCGGACACCGGTAGACAAATTACATTCAATTACTTTCATTTTTCCAATTATTACATGTGTCAGTGTCGGTGTCATACCTGATGTCAGTGTTCATAGATTTTCTTTCAATTTTTAGATGGAATTATGGAACATGACTGAAGAACTAATATGTATCTTATTTTTTTGTACCATGGTGCTTATTGATTGAAGGAGGATGCTGCAGCCAAACAGAAGAAAAAGCAAATAGAAAAGAAGGAATATTTGGATAAACTAAAATCAGCAATTATAATTTCAGGCATTGTTGTGGCTCTGGCAGGAGCAGCATTTGCCATAACCAAGAAATTGAAAGAGAAATGATCCCACATGGCACAGCGCTCGAGAGTATTAGAAGATTCATAGATATTCTCTTCTTTATTTGTTTTTAATACAAGTTTTCTTTCTTTTTGTATGAATTAGTGGTGCCCATCCTTTCTGGAATTTTTGGGTTCTCAAATAAGTCCCCAGCACCACAAACTATTTAATATTTATGAGATGATAATCATATACATTTTTCACTATGTACTTTCATATCTCAATAGTATTTATGTAATGATCAGGATCTAAGTACCCCCGATGATTGTTGTATCCATGTGTTAGGTTACAAAATTTTATATCATGAGGGTACTTTTAATTATAACTATATCATTGGTGCAAAATATTCATCGACTTTATCAATAATTAATCTTTGTCAGAGAACTTGACTGATCATTTTTTTTTGAGGGAGCTTGACTGACCATCTTTAGTAGAATCTACCTTCTCAACCACGTTTTTTCCATCCACTAAGTTCAAACTAGTAACATTGCTTAAAAAATTTGAGTCTAGTTCTACTCATAGATCCTTTAACTTAATTTAAAGTTCTGTATTGGTTCTTTATTATTTTTAGTTATTATTAAAAGGTCTTTTATCTTTTTAAACATCAAGAGTGTTGATTTTTTTTAGAGAAACAATGTTGAATCTTTAGTGATTTCTTTCCAAAATTATGAAAAAATTGTTATGGCTTGATATTTTTGCCGAGATACTGGTCTACATTGTAGAACACGTTTAGTCGCTTGATTTTTGCACAAGGTTACCAAGCTTTGAAAACAAATGAATTTACCTTCAACTGTCTGGGCATGAAATTAAGGACAATACATAAGCACTTGGAGAGTAGAAGGGGCATAAATTAAAAGAACATGACACTTTGCTTATATTAATACATGATTATAGAAGAATGTACAATAGATTTTCCAAAATTACAAGGAAAATGGAGTCATGAGACTCCTCTTATGTGAGCAATTTACTTTAGATAGTAAAGTATATATCAACCATTGATAAACAAATCACCGGTTGATAGTATATGCGTATGTATAACAAATCATGAGTGATTAAAATCTGAACTATTTATTTTCTCGCTTTATTAACTACTCATCTTACCCGATTCAAATTGAGACAAGGTGGTGAACATTCATATAATCACATGCGTGCATAGAGTCCATAATTTTGAAACTATTCATATTATCACACTCACAATAGATATGCAAACATTATGAATCCAATGGCCTAAAACATATTCAAACAATATGACCAGAAGATAGCAACGAATCCATGTGACCATTCAACATAGTTGAACGAGGCAGCTCTTCAAGCTTTCCATTATCCAAAAGAAATATTCTTTTAGCCATCATAACGGTTTCCAAGCGATGAGAGATCACAAGCACCTATGAACATAGGAGGAATGTTTGAATCTTCATAGGGAAGAAAAGGGTATACAAATTAACAAAACTATGAGAATTACTTAAGGTATCAATTAAGCATATCCAACTACTAACATATTGAAAACTGAAAGCAAAAAAAATGAGATGCCAAAATAATCAAATGACAAAGTAGCACTGGAAACTCAATGTTAAATCGTAACATTGCTGGACCTGTGATATAGACTAGGATCTGAATGTATCAAAGAAATAAGAGAAACTTTGCAACACAAAAAAAGAAGAGAATAAGATAAACAGAGTGTACAACAAATATTTATCTAGCTGATCATATAATGTTAAATGTCACATGACAAATAACAGAAAAGGTTAGTTTCCATACCGTACGATTTTCCATTAAACGCTCCACAGCTTGTCTCACTAATAACTCAGATTTACTATCCAATGCAGAAGTTGCTTCGTCCAGAATCAATATAGAAGAATTTTGATAGAAAGCCCTTGCAATAGCCAGTCTGTAAGTTTGAGAAAGGAAGCAACAGATCAAATTTGAATGATATTTCATAAATATTCAAAACATCAAATTTGTTCCTTACATCAATCATGGCTACCAAAAGCTCTTTCCAAACAGAACAAAATTAGCTGTTAATTCATGGTTTATAGAACAGAATGAAATTTGAATTTGAAAATTTACCGTTGCTTCTGGCCTCCACTTAAAGTTGAGCCTCTTGGTCCAATATTGGTATTGTATCCTTCTGAAAGTTTTTGAATAAACTCGTCTGCATAAGCAATTTGAGCTACATGCTTCACTTTCTCCATGTCAATTTTTGTTGTCAGATCCCTATAACCAATGTTTTCAGCAACTGTACCTGAAAAAAGTGTCTGCAATCATATACCATCAGTATTTGAGATTGAAGTAAAAACTAGATATCTAAGTGCAGTGGAGCTAGTCTTTAAACATAAGGTGTTTGGTAACTACCCCAGTTTTTGAAAACTGGTTCTTGTGGAAACCAATTTTGACATAAAAATGGTGTTCTTTAATACATTATTTTGAATATGACTATTTTCTAGTTCAACCTTTTCCAATTCTCTCTATTCTATTCTATTCTTCCTTTCTCTCCCCTTAGGCTAGATCTTAAGGGTAGAAAAATGATGAGGATAATTATAGGAATTACTCAGAAATATATTTTTTAAAAGGGATGCCTCTTAAATTTAAAAAGAGATTGGACAAAATTAGTTTAAAATATATTTTTTAAGCCAAACTTTGTTTCAGTTAAAACTAGTTGCAAGATAACCTGAATTTATATAACTAGTTTATCATAAACAGTATCAAACCAGTTATGGGAGTTGCCAAACTGTCCCTAAAAGCTTGTACATTTTTTAAATTTTTGTGAACATTGTGAACTGAAGTCAAATCCTGCATATAAAAGAAGAATACAGAGGCTTGAGTGATGAATCACTTACTATATCTTGAGAAACTACACCAACATGTCTTCTTAAACTCTGCAAACGAATGTTCTGGATGTTTTGGTTATCAATCAGTATAGAACCTGCGCGTATAAGATTATGAATAAAAGCTATGAATAAGTAAGATGAGAAGTTGAGAACTGAGTGTAAAAGTTCACAATGATAAACTTACTATTCCCATGCTAAATCACACATGATAAAATTAAGTATGTTCATCTTTATATTAAATAAATGGCTCACCAGATATAGGGTCATAAAGCCGAAGCAACAGTTTTGCAAGTGTTGTTTTTCCTCCTCCAGACGGGCCAACAATAGCAACTATCTCTCCAGGCCTAACGTGAAGGTTCAAACCATTTAAGATATGAGGTAGGCCATCACTGTACTTAAAGGAGACATCACAGAATTTCAGGTCCCCTGTAACATAGTCCAAATCAACAGCATCTGGTTTCTCAACCACCTATTATTCAGAAAGAAAAAAAAAAATCTATTATTGAAGTTCATCTAGCTTTTTTTTTGTTTAAAAAAGGGGGAGGGGAAGCAAATTATTGTTGATTAAAGTAACACTAATAATGACCATTTTACAACCGTTGTCGAGGAGATTTGAACATCATCCATTGAGATTGCATGGTTAAAACTTACTGAGCTGACACCTCATGGACATCAGTTCATCTAATTACCTTGACAGAAAATTTAAAACAGCAGAACAGGATATTATATGCTCAAACCATCCTAGATTTTTTTTCTTAATTCATCAACTTCAAACAAAATTCAGACGAATTGAAAAGAAAATATAAAACAACGAAAAAGGAAGGTGAAAGTTAAACAAGGATGCAGATCCAATGTCATATAGGGTCTTCTGAGCAAGTGGTCATAAAGTTACCTTATTTTTGAACCTGGTCATAGCAAACAAGCGTTCAATAGCTGGCTCTCCTTCTCTCCATTCATTGTAAGCTTTTCCTACATCCTGCGTGATTCTTTATGTTAAGATTGATAACCAAAGACAGCTCCTCAAAAGCTGAACCATGATAACAATACCTGAATAAGCTCAATTAAGAAAAGCAATGAAGTCACAAATGAGACCAAGCTACAACGATCAAATGAACCTCTTGAAATCACCATCGAACCTGCGCAAAGTATGGAAAGAACTCCAAAATAAATAGCCTGAATAACCTGGGGAATTAGTGCTTTCATCCTTTTTTTGTTCAGCTTTGCAGAAAAGTCCATCAGGGCCAGTCTCTTAAACCTGACACTCTCAAGTGACTCTGCGTTGTTTGCTTTCACAAAGAGATACGCGGGCAGCATCTAATTGTTTAGGGGGAAAAATATTGAACACAAGGTAGATAACAAGATTGGCGAACAATGCAAGGCTTTTAAGATTTCTTCGTAAAGTACAATGAAGGAGCGCGAGACGATCACGTTTACCTCATTCAGATAAGCTGAGAGAGCAGCAATGCTAATATGTGACTTTTTAGATATTTTGCGAAGTTCTTGACCAAGAAACGTAACAACTAGAACCATACAAGGAATAACCTGCAATTTGCAAAAGCATAATGCATGATTAAACCTAGTCTTTCTGAAAGAACAATCAAGTGGTAAGAAGAAAGCATAATCCTCTGACTCACCATAGCTGATATCAAAGAAAGTTCAGGACTTATAGCCAACATATGCATTATCATTGCAGAAAATTGCAGAGAACTTGGTACTATGGTCTGTCAGAAACAAGGGCTAATCATAAAAAATATAAACAGATACTATAAAGTGATCAATCAATTGAACTAAAAAGTAAAAACCATATGCAAATAAATGGAACATAAATCGAATTATTGTGCAATGTACTCAAAACTACAAGCAAAAACATGAGAAGGGTCATGTTTATAGATTATAGACCCCAACCATTCAATCCTCTATTTCTCATTTTATTTAAACACATACCTTCTCATTCAACATATTATGCAGAGGGTTAGGATTTAACCTCTAAAAAAAATGAACATGAGGGTATACATTTCCCATGCCCCTCACATCACAAAGCACAATAAATTTGCGCTTTGCACAAAGTATCATATATACTAGGTACAATGCATGCCATGTAACAGGGTGACAAAAATTCAACTTATAGTCTGTGCACTTAAAAAAGCAAAGAGGTGTTTATTCTGACACACAAATTAGACAACAAATTTTAAAAGTAATTTGGATTGTTATCGCAATTTAAATATGTTATTAATTATGTTTAATTGTTTGTTAATGAATACAACAACAAGACGCCGTAACTCATAAGTTATCCACTGAATATAATATAGTAAACCATAATTTTAAATTTCATTAACCACAAACTTTACAGTTAATTTATGACAATGTTGCAAATATATTCTAATCTTCAAATTTTACAAAACTTAACTACTGAGATTAATTTTGATACATGACCTATATAAAACTTTTTACACTGTCAACCGATCAAAATTTGCATGACATGACTTTTAAGATTGATATGATTAAAATGTTTTTAGTTGTCTGCAATTGTGAATTTGTGATTGACTATCACTGTGTATGTATTTAGAGCCGGCCCAATGATAAGGAAAGTATAAAATTCTTTGGATTTTTCCTAAAAAAATCTTTAGATTTAATTTATACATGCAATCAAATTACTCCCACCGTCTTGCAATCTCTTTAGCATTTTTTATTTTTTTCAAAATAATTGTCATTTAGAATATCAATGCAGCATTTATTATTTTTTTACATTATTATACTTTTGTTTATTTCATTCAAATTAACTACTCTACTAACTACAATTAATAAGGGTATTTTAGTAAATGATATTAATTTTACCATTGAAATCAACACGATTAATTCGCAAACCTTAAACCACCGTAATTTAGAGAGGGAGGGAGTATTCGAGGTATTCAATAATATTTGGACACACACACACAAAAAGATTTTCCGCAAAATATTCAATTATCTTTTTTATCAATTTCCTCGTTATTAAAAAAAATTTATTTATTTATGTGTAACCAAACACTATTTCTTTGGTCATGTGTGTAGCATTAGAATTTCTCATTCATTCATCGGTATACATTTTAAGTGTAGTTTCTAAAATAGTAAAAACTTTTACATTTATAGAAATTAACGTCAAAGTTCTTCACCAAAGTTTGTGCGTAAAATGATAATGCGACAGTAGTGATAATAATATAATAAGATAAAACTCACGTTAAGAAGAGCGTATAAGGTAGCGGCAAGATCAGAAGCTTCAGCAGTAATACGATAAGCAATATCCCCACTCGAAACGGCGTCGTTACCTTCAAAAAACGCAAGTTCCCTCTGCATCACACGATCGAACACATGAACACGAACATCATAAACCGCGTTCAACGAAGCTTCCCAAAGAAGCGCGTGTTGCGCATACGTGGCAATCAATCGAACAAGAACCAAACCGCCAAGCGCGAATCCCTGCGTGACGTCAACGGTTGTTGTGGCGGTTGTGACGGCGGAGAATTTTGAGAGAAGGTTGGAAAGGGAGTAGACGGAGATTGCGCTGCAGAGCCAGCCGTAGAGGATTGGTTTTTGTTGGGAGGTTAGGTATGGTTTTAGGAATTGGATTGTGTTGTTGGTTTGGAGGGAGGTAGTTCGGATTTTTAGGTTCGGGAAGTGGCGGTTATGGTGTTTGGTTCGGAATTGGAGGTTTGGAAGAATGAATGATGATGATGAGAGTGAATATGAGATTGGCATTGTGTTTATTGAGGAAATGAAAATTGGAATTGGAATGGTGTTGTTTGAAACAACATTGATCATAAAACATTGGAGTATTATATATGAATATGATATAAATAGGCATGTGGACTCAATTAAATTGGGAGGATCATGCATACATAATTAAATATTGTTGGTCCAATTTCTATTCAATTCATATGACTTGTCTCAAGTAACATTTCCCTTTTAAGTATGTTTTTCTTCATCAATATTTAATGCAACATGCTGGTTTATTTTCATTTCTTTTTATAGATTCCATAAAATAATATTTAATGCAACTCAGGGCAGTTCACTTTCAAGTAATTCTTGTATGGTCACAAAAGTCTAGACACACTATTTGCACACCATTAAGCAATTTTAAAAATATTCATTATTTAGCTATTTCTTCATCGAATTTTTTTTTTTTTGTGAGTGTGTCTAGATAGTGTGTTTAAACTCTTGTGATACCACAAGAATTACTAAGTACTTGGTTCTAATTATGGATTTTTCTTTGTGGCAGAGGAATTAAACTTGTCTGATCATAATCTAAATTTATAATGTACATAAAAGGAATAAGGTGAAGAAACATTCTTCACATAAGGGGAAGAAGCAAATAGCTGGAATTTTTCGTTCATTCATGTTGCACTCACATTTTCATCGGCAAACCTTTCGACGCTACGCGGCCATAGAGTAATATGTTTTATACTAGTAGACTATGTGTGCTATATAGAATATGTATGTGCACAGTTCCATCGAGAAACCTCATATGTTTATATAGGTGGAATTAAGTGGAATGAAATAACATCTATACAATAAAATCTAGCCTATTTTATTCCATTTCACACCCTATAACACCCATCCAAACATATTAGGCAGTTAAATTTGTAATAGTGGACAATCCAATCAAGCATAAAATGGCCATCAGACCATCAATATAAGTCTATAGATCACATGTCCAAAATAAATGTCAATGAGCTACAAGTCATGAGTATTCCATTATATGAACTCCAATTGTTTTGGACATAAGCACCATGTACATCGCTGTATTAGGAAAATTCTTGAAATTTTTAGAGCAGCAGAGACAAGATAGGCAAAGGGCTGAGTCTTTGGTATGCCCCCACAAATCTGAAACTAGCTGTATGAAAAATTAAGAATTGCATTACTGCACTAAGACAACTAGCTGTGTGAAAATGTCACATTCCAGCATAGAGTTTCATAAATTGACTTTCAAGTCTCTAGTTAAAAAATGGTATAAATTGCACAACAATATAGATTGCACTAACCAGTTCAGCTGTAAAAACACGTATCCAATTACAAAGCTAGCAGGGTATCCAACAGAGTTGCTGGTACATATTTGATTCTTTTATACATCAGAAATATCTTCAGTTAGATAATGCGAGCAAAATCTAGTCAAAATGGTGCAATTAATAGTAGCTTTGTAGCTAATCAAACTCAAAATTATTAGCTATGGTCACATGACAAAGTAAGGAAGCAGACTAGGTTCAGAAATTTGCAAGGTGGAGTGTATGACATTTAATATAGTTAGTGTGGTATGGTTTGCTTATATTTCAAGTATCTGGAAGGCAGGGAATGACAAGCTTTTTAACAAGTGGTTTCCATTGATAATATGGTTGAATTTGTAAAAAGGTGTTCGTGGAATTGGTTGAATGTTAAATCAAACAGTTTGGATTATGGTAACACTCAACGGTACTTGAATCCTAGAGTATGCCTTGATTGTGTGGAGCTGTAATTTGTGTTGTAGTCATGGTTCGGCTGCGATTCAGTTCGCTGTTTTCATCTGCTAACTGTGTAGTTTCTTCTAGTTTGGAGTGTTATCAAGTGGGTTGTAGTCTCTTGTCAAAAAAAAAGTGTGTTGTAGTCTTGTAGAGATTTGTCATAGTCGTGGATTGGCTTGCCTTAGTTGTGTTTTTTTTTAGAACTGCCTTAGTTGTGTTGTTGTTCAACCAGTTTTGTATTTGTCCTGTGGACGTTATATTATGTTATGGTTTTTGGATTTAAGGTTGTTTGCCGTGAAGCAATGATGTATGTATTCTTAAATGTATTTGCTACTGCACTGAACTGTTTTAAATTTTTATTGTTCTTTCTTGATGGTAGCTTTGGTGTCTTTTTTACTTTGATAAACAAAATTGGTTTTTATTCAAAATATAGAAAATAAACTATATGAAATTAAGTTTTCTTTTTGGTGCAGAAGATTGCAAGTTTATGTTATCTTAATTGATTCAAAGCTTCGTTTGCTTGCAAATGGAGAATACAAACACTCGTTGATAATCTACTATACATATAATTTCAAACTAAGAGGCATTTTTTACCCAAGGGGAAGAGACACAGACACTTATAGCCTTATAGCTGGAAATGTCTATTTGTTCATGGTGAACTCACATTTCCACCTGCAAAATTTTCAGATGCTCAAGACATCGCTAATGCATGAGTAGTAGTATAGTAGTATTTATAACTGTGTACACAGTTTCACCAAGAATACAGATTTTCTTTTCCGACAAGAAGAATACTAATATGTTTCATTTGGTTATATAGGGTGAAATGAAATAACATTCATTTTTGAAATTCAAACTATCCTATTGCCCTAGTCTATTTTGTTTAACCATATACCACCAATCCAAACATATTGTACAGCTAAAATCGAAATAGCAATCAATCAAACCAAACATAAAATTTATGCAGGGCTTCAGCCCTCTTTTGTACCAAAAAAAATGAAATCGAATAAAATTTATTCAATAAAAAAAACCCAAACATAAAATGAAAGGTAGATAAACATCTATATAAAATCTACAGATTGTATGCCCAAGTTAAAAGTCAATAAAACTCAAGTAATCAGTAATAATTTATATGAACTCCAATTGTTCTGCATATATAAGCACCACGTCACTGTGCTTGGAAAAATCTTAAAAATTTTAGATCAGCAGAGACAAGATAATTAAAGGACCGAGTCTTTAGCATCAGATCTGATTCCTTCACATGTACATCCCGCCCGAAAAGATGCTGCCTTCGGCATGCTTCCAAATGAGCTTAACTAATGAACTGCTACACACCAGAGAGATAACTAGGAACTCTGAAATTGCAGCATGGAAATTTTTTCATGCAATGGATTAAGAATTGTATTACTGAACTAAGATAACTAGACGTATGAAAATGCTGAGAGTTTCATATATCGACCTCCAAGTCCCTAGTTAAAAAATGGTGCAAGTTGCACAACAAAATAGATTGCACTAACCAGCTCAGCTGTAAAACATGGAATCCAATCACAAAGTTGGCACAGAAAACACAATACCCAACTTTGACAATCTGCTAAATAAGTTCAGCACCGTTTAGTTCAAACAAGGTTTCCTGAGTAGTCAGAATTGTTGGTGCATATTTTATTCTTTTTACATCAGAGGTGTACTCAGTTAAATAATGAGAGCAAAATCCAGACAAAATGTTGCAATTAATAGTGGCTGTGTAGCCAGTTAAACTCAAAGTTACAAGTTGTCTATGGTTACACGACAAAGTAAGGAAGCAGATTAGATTAACAAGTTTGCTAGGTGGAGTGTCAGACATTAAATATACTCCTTCTAGGCTTTATCCTCCTTTGTCATTGTTAATTTCTTTCAGAATTACAAAATGCATTAAGAACTCAGAAGCCCTGGCCCGTCGACTTGTGTTTTTGTTATCCTTCTTCTTAACATTGTAAGTTGTACCACCTCCTCTCTTCTCTCTCCCAAAAAAGAAAAGCAAGCAGCAGCTACAACAACCAAGCCTTAGGTGGAGTAATCTACACAGATCAAACGATGGTATAACATTCTAGATGATATAACATTCTATCGTGAATCATATCTGCATCAAAACCATTGACCTTCAAGTCTTTCCTAATAATTTATCCTACAGTTTTTCTTGCCTTTCCACCCTCCATCTAATATACTCTCCAAGTCTCCTTACTATAGAATCTACATGTAGCTTCCATTCATGCCCAAACCACCTAAGTTGAGATTCAACCATCTTTTGTACAACAAGAAAACCAAGAATAAGACATTCTTGGCTTGATAAACTTTTACCCCAATAGTTATTTTTCCTTCTTTTCTTTCCCTCCCTACCAAGAAAGTTACAGAGCAAACTTACGCCTTACTACCTTGGCAAACTATGTAAAAAAAATGAGGCGTTATGTGGAATTTTAGGCAGACACTTTACGAAAGCTAATTGTTTAATGTGAATCGATGAACTTGTTTAAGATTTTAACAAATAATTCAACACAAACATACATGAAGTAATGTTGAAATCCTGATTATTCATGTAAGATCAAGTTAATACAAGTCACAACTCCCAATAAACCAGTCATCTCTCTTAAATAAATATAGTATGTGTAATGCACAAACAATAACGTTTGGCAGTTTAACCTAGAATCCCTTTTCTCTTTTCCAAAGCCGATGATGATGGGCATGGCTAGTTTCAATTAAAACATTGACAGTAACCAAGCCATTTTAAAAATATTGACTAGCATTTACAAGAGCTTTTATGTAAAAGGTGCAGTCGATGTGAAGTATTATTTATATGAGTAATGACCAAAACTGAAATGGGAGATGCTACAAAAAAAATTACGGACAACCATTTTTTAGAATTGTTAATGAAACATATTTCTGAGTCTAATTTTGGCATTCACAGTTTTTTATATTATCAAAGCAATCATGTTTGATGCATTAATAGAACAGTTGACTTTTTAGATAGCTATTATCACAGTCCAACTATTATAATGAGATGTCAACTAATAATTAGATGACAGTGTACAACAGTATGAGTGGATCATATTCAAACCCTATAACTTAACATAAGAATAAATGAACGATTAATCCTAGATTACACTGCAGGTAGCAAGCATTGATAATCAAATGAAATAATAAAACACCAACAATGTTGATGAACTGTTAAAATATACACATTTAGCAAAGCACAGCCATATACTAGCTTATTATGCATTAGTTTGAAGCATATAACAAGAAGTTATAAAACAAGGCTAAAAACCAAGTGATAACAAATACCTCTACAGATTACTGATTTTGGAATGTCCATTTGTTTCACTAAAATTCTTCATGAGAATCCAGAAAAATCCTTTGGTGGTTCAATCCATATGCTTTCAAAAGGGTCTTGTTCACCCCAGTCATGCCACTGCTTACGAGGATAGTAGCGATAGTCATCAAGAGAGAATGATATGCAACGCTTTCCATAAAAACGAACTTTAGAAAAGTAGATACTGTTCCTCATATTTCCAAGGAGGTCAGTCCTTGAATGAGAAGACAAGAAACTAGCAAATAGAGTTGCTCCATCTAGTGTTTTTAGCTCTTCCCATTCCATTGAGGCCTGGTCTAACTTGAAAATAATAGGGTTTTCACTAGAACATGTGTACATTACTATTACATCTCCCTCTTGCTCGGTCATAAATTTCCCCTTCCACCAATTTTTGGCGAAAAAATTCTCTGGGCATTTGGGTGGAGGTACTGATAGAACACTCCAAGTGCGTTCAGATGGATCGAATACCCCTAGCCAACCCGTTAGACTAAGGCAATAAAAGAGTCCATTACAGAACACAAGCTTATTCCATATGCTACTGACAAAAGGCAGACGGTTTTGGTAATTAACAGTGACCCACTCGGTTGCCCCAGGGTGACATGTGCTGATGGCCACAATAGTAGGACTAACATGCTTAACAGTGAACAATACACAGTCCGGTGATGTTGGAGCACAAGAGAAAGCAACTATCTGGTATGTCATTTCAAATCTTGGCATTTTGATAATCTCCCGAGTAAAGGGATTAAAGAAAAACACTCGGTCAGTTCTTGGCCGGTATAGCAGTAACCAACCATCTTTTGTGTAACAAACTCTAGATCCATTTAACTCTGGAAACTCAATGGAATAGGTCTTCCGCTGAACAGGGTCATAGAATTCATACCACTGACCAAATTTCGGAAAATACATCAACCATGGTGATTGATTAACCATGCGTACAGCATTGGCAACAAAATTCCAACTCTTGCAAACCACAGAAGCACGGACATTATCCTCTAAGGCTAAACGAGATATGATCATTTCTAAAAGTTCAGCAGGGAGATCAGCCCATGTTTGCAGCTCCAAATTATCATTTTTCACCTCTGTTGCTTCTCTTCTGCTCTTAGCAATTGTATCACTTAACCTAAATAATCAGAAATGCATGTAAGAATTCAACCGAACAAATCCACTTGAATGCTCTTAAAATGCAACAGCAAGGATAAAAAATAGGAACATTATAGAGTGAGAATTATATGGATCAGAGTCAAAACTCAAAACATTGGCAAACAACACACACATCAATTAATGAGCTTAGTTTAGTTCCTATGCACTGTCACTTTAAAAAGTTTTACACTGCCGGTCAATCACAACCAATCATGTAAAAGTCAGATGTTTCTAATGATCTGACAGTGTAAAATACTTAAATCCTGAACTAATTTAGCTTAATTCTTCAAAAATAAGCACGATTGTAGCAGATTAATAAAATTAAGCACATAACTAGTAGATAAAAAACATGCATCACAGTATTCAACTAACATCTGATCTCACTAATTTGATCTATAAACCCTAAAGCAATCAATGTGATAAACATAAACTAGAAGCGAATTTGCTCAATTTTGTTCAATTCAGAGTTCAGATTCAATAATCCAACATGAAAAAACTTAAATCCACCATTCTACAGAGAGATCCAACATTGAAAACCAATTTTCACAGTAATTAATCAATTAATTAAAAAAATGTAATATGAACTATTATAATTGAAAATTCACGATTTGATTTGATAAAGAAGTAGCTTACAATTTCAATTTCCTTCTCTTTTTCCCTGACATTATGCGAAATTGATGAAGTAGCGTTGTTGTTGTTGTTGTTCTTCAGGAAAGAGAGAACGAAGTGGAAAGTGTGTCAAAGAGAAGAGAGAAATGAAAGCACGTGGCTATATGAATCAAGTTGATTGAGTTACCGCACTCACACGTGCGAGGCGGCTACGTCTTAGTTACCTGTCTGTCCATCAAATACGTGTGAACTCTTCTGCTTCGACACATATGTATGTGTCCATGTTGTTAAACAATCATACTTCTACAACTATTTTGTAATAACATTTGGTATAAACATTTTTTTTTTTTTATAAAGAAAAATAGAGAGAGAAAGATGAAGAACATAGAGGAAATATGTTTTCGGGGATCTTCTTACTAAGGAGCTTATCAATGGATCATGTTGTCAAGGATGAATCTGAGAGCCGAACATGGGACGATATGGTTCCCTCGATGAGGGAAACTAACACACCACATGTGAAACTAGCCAACTAGAAGTGGGAAGTTGTAAGTCATGTCATTCAGCTAATAGGGATAATTTTTGCCTATAAATATTGAGTTTGTAAATTTTAATTGACACATCCAATCAAACACAACATTATTTTTGCTATTTTCTTATCTATTCATCAACACACAATTATCTATCTATTTTTATGAATTTCGTAGTCTAGTGGCTCAAAACCTAAAATAAACGTACTTAAGGCTCTACTAGAGCAGTTAAGGAAACCACAATGATGGGCATAGTTTCTCCCTCAAAGTTAATTTCATTAAGAAAAGGGAACCATAATTGAGGATATCAGTCGAACTTCAACTAAATTTTTCACCATCAACAAATTTGGCATGTCCATGTTGGAACAAGGGTGTTTCACAAGTCACCTATTGAGTTTTGACAATAACAAGGTATTAAAAATAATCAATTGGATATGTTAAACAATTTGTTCAAGTGTGCAGGATCCATAAT
>Ga0315915_1004268_pt1 | contig 18090 bp, 6 predicted proteins | sample MpolbnodulesMG_FD_207738 | JGI IMG/M metagenome (GOLD analysis project Ga0315915, IMG submission 207738) | Medicago polymorpha root nodule microbial communities from Los Angeles, California, United States - branched nodules | ecosystem: Host-associated > Plants > Roots > Nodule | place: USA...
TGTTACTAATGTTCCTGCTCAGGACTAACTTGCAGACATCCTCACCAAACATTATCCAAGCTCAGATTCTTCACTTTCAAATGCAAACTCAGGTTTGACAACAGTTATCAGTCACCCTGAGTTTTAGGAGTGGGGATGGGGGGATGTTGAAGTACATAGTTTCTGCTGTATGGTTTATGTTATGCACAATTATAGAACGCCATGGTCCAATAGGGTTGATGACCCAATCGTTGGGCCCAACCCACACAAGCATGGTTTCTAGAAGCTTGTAAAAGTAGTTAGGATATTCTTTGAAATCTTGGAGAATTTCGGTTATAAAAGAGAGGGAAGCCTATTTATTGAGTGAGGCATTAAGAAAGTTTGTTGAGTTTGTTAGGAGAGAAGCTTGCTCACCACATACATTCAGTTCAATAAAATTTCATTTCGCTACTCTGTGCAGTATACTGTATTGTATGGATGTTACTTTATATGTCTGATTGACACATAACATAAAGTAACATCCATACAATACAGTATACTGTAAGTTAGTTAGAGCTTGTAACCGACTTTTAAGTACTATATTATAAAAGAGAGGGAAGCCTATTTACTGAGTGAGGCATCAAGAAAGTTTGTTGAGTTTGTTAGGAGAGAAGCCTGCTCACCACATACATACAGTTCAATAAAGTTTCATTTCGCTACTCTGTGCAGTATACTGTATTGTATGGATGTTACTTTATATGTCTGGTTGACACATAACATAAAGTAACATCCATACAATACAGTATACTGTAAGTTAGTTAGAGCTTGTAACTGACTTTTAAGTACTATATTATAAAAGAGAGGGAAGTCTATTTACTGAGTGAGGCATTAAGAAAGTTTGTTGAGTTTGTTGGGAGAGAAGCCTGCTCACCACATACATACAGTTCAATAAAGTTTCATTTCGCTACTCTGTGCAGTATACTGTATTGTATGGATGTTACTTTATATGTCTGGTTGACACATAAAGTCACATCCATACAATACAGTATACTGTAAGTTAGTTAGAGCTTGTAACTGACGTTTAAGTACTAAATAAACCTGAGTTCACAACTTAGAGATTCATAATACAAAAAGTAACTCTTTCAGAAACATTTCCTTATCAGTTCCTCTCTCAAATTCCCTCCTCCATCAACAACTTTCATTTAATATTAATCACCATACCTACCAAATAATCTTTTTGAGATTTTGGAGGTATTGGGACATGAGATCTAAATGAACAATTTTGGCAAAACAATATAACTAATATTTGTTACTATTAATCTTTGAAATGTTGCGAATATTATTGTTCATGAAAGTGTCGCCATGTTAAATATATGCGAATACAATATGAACTTGTGATAAGATGCCCTTGACTTGTTTCATACTTGCTTCATTGTTCATGAAAGTTTTGCCATGTTCAGTGGTAAAATATATATCAATACAATTTGAAATTGTTTCATGTTTGCTTCATTGTTGATGCATATATTTCTTTTCATATCAGACAATATTCCGCAACCCAAATGAAGTCAAGCCCTATGTTGTTCCATCACCTGAACGTTGCAATCTTCCTGCAGCTGCAATTCATGCATCTTCAGATGCTGTTGTGGTTGTTGATATGAATGCACCAGCAGCGCATGTTGCACAACATAAGTGGCAACCCAACACACCTGATGGCCATGGAACTCCTTTTCTTTTTCAACATAGAAAGGTTATAGCAGGCTCTGCTGGTGGTGCACTTATGCGGATGTTCAAAGCACCGGTCTCATCAGGTGAAGAATGGAGATTCCCACAAGCTGTAGCATTTTCTGCCTCTGGAATTAGAAGCCAAGCTATCGTTTCTATAACATGTGACAGAGAAATTATTACTGGTAATTCTAGAAGACCCGAGATTATTTGCATATGCTGCCTTTGTATTTATTTTATGAAAAGAGTTCCTGTGATTGATTTATACTCTTGCTTTGTAACATTGGTAGTTAATTATCAATTATATGGAATCTCTCCTAGACGTGAACCCTAAGCATGGGATTTAGACACTTACGTCATAACATTTACTTATGTAGCACTTGCTTTTGCTCCATTATTTGCGAAGGAAAAATAACAGATGGAAAACTGGATATCTTGGAGCACTTAGGCATGTGCAACATTTTTGTTCAATAGAAATGGAAAAGGAAAATTGATAATTACAAAATGCAAGTACTAGAATAAGGAGGATAATATGAATTGGATAGAAAATTAGAAAACAATTATTCACAATCCGAATAATTTGGTATTTACATTTCTTTTCTTCTTGGCCTTTACTGTAATGCCTTAAAATTGATTGGTGTAACATTGCTAACATGAATTGATATACATCCAAGCATTGGATGTGTATAATTAGTAAAACCTTTTCATCTGTTGCTTCCTGAGCTGTGTATTTGACATCTAATTTGAAATATTTGCTTCTGGTTGATTAGGGGGGCATGCTGATAATAGCATTAGGCTAATATCATCAGATGGAGCTAAGACCTTAGAAACAGCTTATGGACATTGTGCTCCTGTAACTTGCCTTGGTCTTTCACCTGATAGTAACTACCTAGTAACAGGATCCCGAGATACAACAATATTACTCTGGAAAATACATAGAGCTCTTGTGTCTCACTCAAATGTTGTATCGGAACATTCCACTGGGACAGGCACACTCTCTCCAACCAGCAATAGTTCATCACACTTGATTGAAAAGAATCGGAGACGTCGAATTGAGGGTCCTATACAGGTACTTCGGGGGCACCGCAGTGAAATAATCAGTTGTTGTGTTAACTCAAATCTTGGAATAGTTGTTTCTTGCTCTCATTCATCAGATGTCCTCTTGCATTCCATTAGAAGAGGACGTTTAATAAGAAGATTGGATGGTGTGGAGGCCCATATTGTTTGTCTTTCATCTGAAGGGGTTGTGATGACTTGGAATGAATCACAGCATACTCTTAGTACCTTTACTCTCAATGGTACTCCGATTGCAAGAGCACAATTTTCCTTCTTTTGCAGTATCAGTTGCATGCAAATTTCTAATGATGGGACGAGTGCTTTGATCGGAATTAATTCTCAAGAAAATGGCAGGGCCTATAATAACAGTTTAAATTCACAGTTGAATAAGTCAGGTGTTGATTTTGATTCAGAATCAGAAGAAACTGACGAAAACAGCAGAACAGATCTTCCATCACCATCAATTTGCTTCCTGGATATGCACACTCTGGAGGTACATGATTAAGATGCAAAAGATAAAATTACGATTTTACATTGATCACGGATTAAATTTCTAGATTTTATTCCTCATGTTTATACACCATGAGAAAGCAATATATCAGGAAAAACCTATCAGTAAGATATATTTCTTTTTTTATTGGGAGAATCGTCATTTCATTCTGCTGCATATTTGAACTTTCAAATATAATAATTGAATTATAATGAAAAAAGGCGATTTTCTCATGCCTTATTAGTCAATATTTAGTAACTATTACCTTGTATTATCATCTTTAGCAAACTGTTCTTCACTTCACTACTTACTAATTCTTCCATTCTAATTTTTGTAGGTTTTTCATATATTAAGACTTGGAGAAGGACAGGATATCACAGCTCTGACTCTAAACCAGGATAACACAAATCTTTTGGTTTCAACATTGGATAAACAACTGATAATCTTCACTAATCCATCTGTAAGTTAAATCTTTCTTGTTAAGTGTCTTTCCAAAATATCATTAAGTTAAAGAGTCTTTGTAAAATATCAATGGTCCTTGAAGTGAAGGTTCCCACCCACTCCTGACTATCCCCCCTACTATTTATTTTTGTGAACTAGTAGAAGGAATAAACTTCTTGTATTTACCTTGTAGTCTGGTTTTGTAAAATGAGTAAATAAAGTTGTGTATTATTTGGAGCCGAAAATTTACTGACGCCGTTTGGCAGAATGTATTATGTTTTTAACAAGAAGTCAGTCTCCTAAATGAGTTGTAAAATTTGAGTATGAAATGCATTTAAACTAAAATACTGTACCTCCAAACTCTCATTACGCCTATGTTGTTTTAATTCCTTCTCTTTTGCATGGCTATTAACACTGCAACTTTTTTTTCTTGCAGTTAAGCTTGAAAGTGGTAGATCAAATGCTCAAGCTTGGCTGGGAAGGTAATGGACTTCAGCCTCTCATAAAATCATAGCTTTTAGGTTATACATATGTGGATTACAGATCATCTATACATGGTATCAATTAGGAAAGTTAGGTTGAGGTTGTGACACTCGTTTGTAAGCATTTTTGGTTGCATCCTTATGGTTCAGAGATGTCATGTGACACTTCCAATTAATACAACCAGTGTTAGGTTCATAGATTTAGTGGAGGGTTCTATGCTCCTCCAGTTGTGTAAAAGTGTTGATATTGGACAAGCTTCCGAGTTCCTACTGAGGTTTGAGCCGTTTTTGTCCCATAATTTTTTTATTTTTTTGAGAATGAAAATATAGTGGTCATTCTTTCTTGTAATACTGCTGATTTTCAGATGTTTAGATTGATTAGATTTGGCTGAGTTGAGTGTTCATTATTTTGAGTGTAATGAATAAATAAGTTGTTATATTGTTTGCTGTAAAGTGTTGTTTTGTTTTGGTTGATGCTGTAAAGTGTTGTTTTATTGTTCTATATCTTATTTCTCATTTTCTCTAATTAGGAACCAATTCATGAATAAACATTGATGTTGTAAACGGCGATAGACTCTGGCAGTAATATCAAATTACTTTGTTGATGGTGTTATTATTATTATTTTTTTATGAGAAATGCATTTTGTTGATGGTCTTTCGTGATTTAAGTTATTGGTGAACATTAGCTGTTACATCAAACAAAAAGGCGTTTAAAAAAAAAACAATGGAAACAGAGTGGATCTGGATTGACTAGGGACGCGTAAACACGCAGCCACTGCAGTCGGCTAAAATCAAACCGTTCAATTCATCAAAGGGTTTTCATTCAGTATCATACTCTGTAACAACATGCACATAATCAAACCCTATTGTGCACAACAGTTACCACCCACTGCTTCACCCTTCTCTTCTCCCACCATCCCTTCGATTTCTCCAACAATTACAACAGTCATGAAAGCTCAAAGAACAGATTGAGCGGTCAAAATTCTATTGGAACTTTTTCTTCCTCTTGCTAAAGAGATCCTTGCCTTCTGCTACCCAACTTATTTAATTTTTTTTGGGAAATTGCATTCACCTCCCCTAAAGTCTATTAAAATGGTGCTTACACCCCTTCTAGTTTTAAAATATGCATTAATCTCCCTTAAGTTTCCATCAAATGCATAAACACATCCCTTCTCCTTTAACACAGTTTATTGTTGCAAAAAAAAATTTCACGTTAATTATTAAGGAGCTGCATTTTTTTGTTATTTATTGAGGAGAAATATTAACTGTGAGGGGAGACGGAAGCAATTTTATTTTTTGAACTTCACGTTAAATATTAACTCGTATTAGTACCAAACAAATTCATTTGCTTCTCGCATGACAAACACAATCTGAGAATTCTTGTGTCTATTATGGAGCCATATTTTGATCTATTAGGCTTATGACAGCAAGTATAACACGCCATTTATTTTTACAATCTAGTTCAAAAATAACATTTGTAATACTAATTACCAATATTCATTTGGTGCATTATACAAGCCCCAGGCTTCACACTCCACTACTTAAAGATTCATATGACACCAATCTCATTTCAATCACAAAACGGTCTCGTTCATCTCATACACACATTCCAATGTCAAAGCAAGATTGTTGTTGGAATGTGGCTCCAACAAGTGACGGAGCCAGAAACTTTTAGTAGTGGGGGCAACAATTTGATCTCTAAACTATCACACTATTTTCAAATTTAATCTTTAATATGTAAATATAATAAGTGATCCGATTAAATTGATTGATTTCATATACTTTAAGAGCTAAATTGATGGATTTCATGTTTTATTTGTTGACAAAAACATAAACTGATTTAATTTTTTAAGGCACAAACAGATTTTATATAGTTTAAGAATTACTTATTATTATTTTATAGTTTATGAAATAAATTAAAGAATTATCTTCTTGAATTTTGAATTACAACGGTCTTCTTTTCCTGGTAAAAAAAAAACTGTAAGACAAAATAAATAACAAATTAATATTCAACATGTTTTTTGATTGGTTGGTTAGAAACATTGGCAATCCCTTCTAATTTAAACTTTGAAGTCTTACCATAATATAATTACAGGGGATAAAACCAGCACCAACTAAGATGTCGAGGGCTGCAACTGCAAGGCCTAGCACTTATGTCTTTACTGAATGGGTAATGTAGTTAGTTAAACTTAAATATAAGTAATTATTTGTAATTTTGTATAGGTGTGAGTTATGATTATACTATATATTGGTATACCGAATGAAAAGATAGTGGGGGCACTAGCCCACATACTACTGAACGTAGTTCCGCCCCTGGCTCCAACCACATTTTAATATATGCAAGGTCTAGAGTTCAAACTCTGGCCACCACAAAAAAAAAACATTTTAATTAAAAAAAGTCCACGAGTGGAGGAACCCATTTGTGATATAAGAAATTATGGTATTTCGAGTCACATGATGTGTAAGCATGTTGCCACGAGGTAAGCAAATCTTTTGCACGAATGATGACTACATAAGTTGATTCCTATTTGCCATCCCAAAGTTTAGTAATCCTTTTTCTGTCTAGTGCTTTATGTTATCATATCAAACATGGTCGTTTGATCATCATTCAAGCAATTCAAAACCTGTAAAAATAAATCATAAATAGTGTGATCGACTACAAATCTGAACACCTTGAACTAGACCACGACCTTCAACATGCTTTATGAGGGGTGTAATTCCTTCAGCACATAGAATAAACAAATAAGGAAAAAGAGGACGGAGACCTCTTGTGGTTTCACATAAATAACTCATGAAACACAATCTTGAAAAATGGTTAAAAGATTTTTTTAAAAGAAAAATGGCTAAAAAATAATTAATACTCCATTCGTCTCAAAATAATAATTTATAATATCTCTTTTGTTAGTAATTTTATGGATTAAAATCACTACCTACAAATAGAATCGAGGACCAAAGTAATAAAAAAAACAATTTTAAATATGTTTGTAATTTCGATAAATTCAGGGACTAATTCAACGATCAAAATTGTGGTTTACTCATTTTAAATTTATTGGATGGTATTTAGTTTTTCCTTTGACAAAGGTTTATTTAGTTCTTAGGCCCTAATTTATTTTTATTATATTTTTAATAAAATAATTTAGTGGTTAGAAATTCAGTCTAAAAGTAAATAACTTGAGAATTGTTCAAATTTGACCTATGCATATATTTTTGGTGTAAATCTGGTAACTTCCACGCGCAACTGCAGAGATTAATCACTCGAATATTGTGAGACCCGAATGGGCGGCAAACTCTTCAAGAGTTTTAACATTGTTGTATGCTCAAGGCTTGGTTTGAACCATAACCTTGGTTATCTAACAAAATGAAATATTTCAAAATTGTGTAAAAAGAAACCCTAATATTTCAAAACGACATCGTTAAAGAAAATTGCTTAGAACCTCAAGGAATTAGTATTATTAGGGTTTAGCAGTGGAGAGAGACAGAGAGAGAGAGAGAGAGAGAATGGCAGGTAAGGGAAGAAAAAGGAGAGAGAAGAACTACAGGGCTGCGCACGGTGGCTCCACCGCCCTCCCACCACCGCCTAAATCCTCTCAGCTCGATGCTTTACCCTTCAAACTTCGCCAAATCATGAATTTCACTAAACACCAAAATGGTTCTTTCTCTTTCCCTTTCACCTTTTCTGCTTCAATTTTTTTACTTCTCTCTTTCTCATTGCTTTCCCATGTTTTCAGATTCTCCTGGTTTATCTAAAGACAAGAAATTTGATGATGGGCATGTCAAAAATGTAAGCTTTATCATTTTTTTCTTCTTCTTATTTTTTTGGTTTTAATACTCATAACTGTTGTTTTAAAATAAAGAAAATTGCTTTTGTGATGTTTAGTTAATATGAGTGAGTGATAAATGAAATTGTAGTTGATTTAATTGTGATTGCTGAAAAATTGTGTTTGTTTCTGCTCTCTGATAATTTTGCTTGCTGTATTTAATCTGTTAGTGTGAGTACATGATGAATTCATTGGCTTTTTTGATGTAATTATGAATGAATTGATGATTATTGTTTTGGACGATCATTTTACGTGAAGATTTATTGGGGGCCCTGTTTGGATAAACATCTGAATTAAGAGCTTATGGTCTTAACACTAGGTCTGTTTGGATAAACAGTTTATTTGCAGCTTACATCACACATGCTTATTATGATAAGCACTTATGGAAAAGCTTGCATAAACTATTTCCATAGCAAAAGATAAAACAAAATTAAATTGATTTTGTATATGCTATAAGTTGTTTTTATAAACTATATTAGAGAACTTATGAAATAAGCTGGAAAAAGCTTTTGAAAATTGTCACAACCTGTTTTCATTAGTTTTCCCAAATAACCTCAAATAAGTCAATCCAAACAGACCCTAATAATGTAAGTGCTTATCTATATGCTATTTTTATAACAAAAGATGAAATGAAGTCAAATTGTTGTCATATAAGCTATAAGCTGTTTTCATAAGCTATCCTAGAGAGCTTATTTACTTGTCATAATTTTTTTTTCATAAACTCTCTCAAACATCCTCACGAGCGCTTATGCCATTAGGTAAGCTCAAATATGCCCATCCAAACAGTCCCTCGTTGTGCTTTTCTATTTGAGTTGCTTAAGGGGTCTTATAGGTATGTTAGCGTGAGCACATGATGCATTCATTGGCTTCTGTGTTGTAATGATGATTATTGTCCTGGGTGAGCATGGCATGTGAAGATTTATCATGGGATTCAGGCCCTGTTTGGATACACAGCTTAATTAAGTGCTTATATAGCATTAGTGTTCATCGTATAACTGTTTATGTATAAGCTATGTCTTCAACAAACAGTAAAATTAATTCAAACTGTTTTCATGGAAGTTATAAGTTGTTTTCAGAAGCTATGCCGGAGAGCTTATGGACATGTCATAAGTTGTTTTCATAAGCTCTCCCAAATAGTCTCACAACTCACAAGTGCTTATGCCAGTTGGTAAGTTCAAACACACCCATCCGAACAGACCCTTTTTTGTGCTTTGCATATTCAGTGTTTGCATTTCTTGGTTTTTCACATATGTTGATGTTGATTTTGTTTAAAATGTAGTCCTTCCAATTTACGTTAACTCTTGACTCTAGTTGTAACTGAAAATATAAATAAATTTCTCAATGTATTTAACAAATAATAAAAATGGCCTCCATGAAAAAGCGGAAACTTCTAACTAGAGTATATGTGATGGTATGTCAAGATTAATAAAAATTTAACTGATAAATTATTAAATTTTTTCTACCGTGTTCATTGTATTGAATGGATATTTTTGTGCACAAATTTCCTTTACATGACAGAGATAATGATGGAATTGCTCAGGTGAAACAGGGTGATACTAGTGAACAATTGAAGGCACCACAACACAGCGATGAACAGCTTAGTGAAAATGATGATAAGAATAAGAAAAAAAGAAAGAGGAAAGAGGTTAAAGATCTTAGGTTTGCATTGGATGAGGATAAAACAAACTCCCAGCTAAAAAAAAAGGAGCGCAAAAAGAAGTAAGTGAATTAAAACCTACTTATTTGTCGATTTTAATGAGTTTAGAGGGATGCACTTTGTACTTTCTACGTGATTTTTAGTACCAGTTTATACTTTTATCCAATCTGTTATTTTAGTGTTGTATTTCCTTAAAATTGCAAATGGTGCATTCAAAATCAGTATTAAATCTTTGAGATATTGCAATATGAAGAATTTATGGTTAATATTATTCCATGATATTATGTAGTTCAAATTAAGCACTATGGTCTTATTGTTCAGTTTGGATTTGATGGCAATATGGAACAATTACAAACAACCTTTTAGTTTGAAGATATTAATGTTAAATATTTACTCTGCTTGACGGCCGGTCCAGAGGATATTCGGAGTCAGCATAAGTCGATATTACACCAATGTTTGTTATCTGTATTGTTTATGAATATGAACAAATATGCCACCTACTTAGAAAATACTTTGATTGTTATTGTAGTATATGGCACCTACTTGTGTTTTTGTTGTTGTGCCTTATATGGCATTTGAAGTTGGACTTGTGAATTTTTTTTACTGAATAAATAACATAACTCATAAGTCATTACATTACCTTATTTTTATCTTTCATGGTAAATTCTTCAGGTATGAAGCAAAAAAGAAGCACAAAAAGGTCGAAGAAGATGAAATTTTGGAATTTCCTGGGCAAGAAAAGATAAAATTTGGAGATATTGTACAAGCTCCACCGAAGTTGTCTTTCAATCCAAAAGTAAGTACTTCAAATTCTTAGCTTTACCCAATGGATCATGCTATACTTATTTGTGTGGAAAATGTTTTGCTTGTATACAGGGGTTCAAGATTTCGCTGGATGCTTCTCATGAGAGACTTAGACTCCGAGCCATAGAGGATTACAGGAGTCGCAAAGCATGGGCATCGAGGCCAGGAAATCACCGTCCACCTCCGGTCACTACATCGGAATCTTAAATCATTTGCAGCACATTCTTAAGGATACTCTGCTTACCTTAGGGAGTATTGTGAAGCATGCACTAGTAAGCAGATTGTGCGTTACATGAACAAATATGAGAAATTCAACATGGCTTTTCATATTTCCCCCCCTGGGAGGTGAATTTTTCTTCATTCAGAAGCTTGTAGGTTCTTATAGAAAGTATGTTCCATAAAAAGGCAATAGCTACTAGGATGGTTAATTTTTGTTAAAATATAGAGAAAAATATGACTCACCTTTGGTATTTGTATTTGTATTTGTGTCACTAAATATTCTTTAATCTATGTTTTCCTTTGGTTTACTCTAAAGTATCTGGAATTATAGACTCCTTAAATCTGAAGCAGGAATATGACATGTCAAAACTAAATTGACTAGCGGAACTTCAGTGTCAAATTTTTAATCCTTTGAAACGCATTTAAATATGGCAATGCTTCGATTAAATCATCACACCGGAAAGAAAATGCAGCCACAATGTCCAATTGGTGGTTTGATCGAATTCGGAGGATTGGGTGGGGTGATCATACATTTAACTGCAGATCATTGTTTTCGTAACGTTTGGTTAACAAAAGAACTAAATTGAAAACGTTTACAAACTTAAAGAACTTATGTGTGACCAAATTAACTTAATAATCTATTTATTACAACCCTCAAACTTAAAGGATTCCTGACGTAATTTAGCCTATTTACTTCTTCAAAAACTTATATTATTTTTAGTTGTAAATACTATTCATTATAAAAACTAGAGAAATGTTGATTAATAATTGGGAAATAGAAAACCAAAAAATTTATGAATAAGAATAAAAGGAAGATATGAAAAAAAGGAAAGAAAAGAGATTTGACAACTTGCTTTGGGATAACGACTTATTTAGTAATGGATCATTTTTGAAGTGATTCATAATCCCATCCCATTATATTTTGGCTGTTTATTACAAATACGAAGGATTTTGTTTATTTTTTTTGAAGAAAGGATTTTGTTGTTATTTAATAAAATGATTGAAAGTCCATAAATCAAAATCAAAACACACTTTTCAATTTTCATGCATGTGACATCACTAGAAATACAATTTGTAAATAGAATCTGACTTTTCATGAATACTCAAAAATCGTGTAGGCCAATAAAAAGAAGAAAAAACAGAACAGGAATACTTTTTTTTCTTCTTCCAATCTTTCATTTACAAATGTAATTTGAAGAAATTATAATAACAGTAGAACCAACCAAGGAAACGTGAGGGGTTGAAGAACAGTGACCACCAAACACTCATACTAGTGATTACCTTTGTTAGTGCAAGCATTCTCATCTTTCTTTCATAGAAAATTAAACCAAATCCAAAATTCTACCAAGCTTCCATCACGACAACACCCACTTTCAATAATTGGAAACATCTCACAACTTGCAAAAACCCACACAAGTCACTATCAAAACTCTCTAAAGTCAATGGACCAATCATGACACTAAAACTTGGCAACATAACAACCATAGTAATCTCATCCCCACGACTAGCCAAACAAGTGCTTCTAGAAAATGAGCAAATCTTCTCTAATAAAAAATGAGCCAAACAAGTTGCAAGAATTATTGGATTACGTGAATGGAAAATGTTACAAAGGTGATGTTTTAGATATTGTGAGGTTGTTTATAGCGCCAACAAAAATGTCACAAGTGCATATCATAATCAGCACCATAAACTCATTCTTTGTTTATAGCCCCACTAACCATTTTGAGGAATGAGGAAATAGGCACAATCTCTACTAAGCTACGCACTAATCAACAGACCACTATGAGAAGGAGGAGGCTGAAGTTGAATGTGTAGGATCCTATGAGCAAGGAAGTTATCATGTACAACCTGTAAAATTAGCCGAGAGAGGGCTCATCACTTTAGACAACAATGTTTGGCTAATTTGCATAATTTTTGCTATAAATACTGGGTTCATACATTATAATAGACATATTTCATCAATCAAACGAGCTATGTTCACATTTTTATCACTTCATCATTCTTTCTTTATCTTTATTTTTTTATTCATTTATTAGTGTAGGAAAGAGAATCATAATTGAGGAAACTTAATTGAACCTAGGCTAATTTCACGCTTCCATCAACATCTAAAAATATTTTAAAGCCAATGGTTTAATGGAATAATTGGTAGCCGAACAAATGATAGTAGATTTGAAACCAATCGATTACAAAAGAGGCAGATCTTTCTTAATTCACTAAAGTTCATGAAGGTCGTGGGAGTGTCAGAATCAGTCAAAGACACACCGAACTTTACGAATCAACAATTTACTTTTGTTATGTGTTTAAAGCGTCACTAATTAGAACAACTATTACCATGGAGATACAATCTAGAGTTGTATTGTACACATGGATAAGGAAAGCGAAAAATGTCACAAGATGGGTGAAAACAAGCGAAAGTAGGGCGCTGCATACACCCATCAATAAGAAGAAACACACACAACCCATGAAAATATCCAAATGAGGTGAAGTCATGGCAATATTTTGTAGGCCATGACATTTCGACCAGTATAATTAACTTTGTCTATAAATACCTCTTGTATATTTCATTGACGATACACAATCAATCAAACTAGTCCATCTTCGTGTATTTAATATTTATTGTTCTATTTTATCTTTACTTATGCAATTCTTAGTATTTTAGCACACAAAAAACCCAACATCGTACATAACATTCTTTAGAGTAGTTAAGAAAATTACAGCCGAGAGATAAAGTTCCTTTCTCGGCGCAATCATTTCAAGTGCAAAAGATATCACAATTGAGTACTATTTGTTCATTCTTCGACTAACTTTCAAGTTCGACCTGTTCTTGCCAATGATGTATGTAATATGACATTCATTGCCCTTTGACTAGTATCTCCTACATTCTTGCGTCCAACTGATTGCCCTTGCCCAGAATAAATGCATCGGTGGGATGAGCTTCAATCTTACTCAATTTCAAAGTTTAAGAATATTTTTTCAATGACAATTTCACAGTTTAGGAATGCTTCCCATATTTTAGATAGGATGCATGTAATTTGACTTTTTTTATGTATATATTAATATTTTTTTTTCTTGATATGGAAAGTATTATACTAGTTCGTAAATTACTTGGGATCCTGAAGTAACTAGTATGGTTGCAAGCAGCTGCTTCAGAAATCCCACGATTATGGTGGAAATATATTGGTCATTACTATCTACGTAAGCTACTTCTCCACCCTATAATTAGCCTAATACTTTATACGAAGTTAAAAGTCAACTTTTGTATGATATAGAACAAGAACAAGTTTACTGCTACTTGTCCATATTAAACACCAACGGCAACAATCGTTGTTAATGAATTGAGACTGAGTATGTGTTTTGTCTCTATTCTTAATATAAGAAAATACAAATTTATAAAAAACACAAGACCAAGAAACTTATTTAATGTTCAAAAATTAAACTACTCCAACCATAATTGTTGTATATATATCCACTATGCGAGTATCTTAGAAACATATATCTCACAATAAATAGGCTATAAAAAGAACAATAACAATAAATATAATTTTACGTGCGTTAAATATGTGATTTTAGGGACCTAGTTTAGAGTTCCATCAGAAAATTAGTAAAATCTAATCAAAGTTTATTCCATTTAAAAATAAAAATCATGTTCTCTCAAACAATTTGTAACAATAAATACATATTAAAATAAGTATCTTTTACTTTGTCAAAAAAAAAAAAAGTATCTTTTACTTATAATAAGATCATATTATACAAGAATTTTTTATTTTTTTTTAAAATAGGACCGGAGGTAGTATTTAAAACAGTTGAGCGTCCTCGTGAGCTTAACTCAGTTGACATGGACAATACATAATATATGCAAGGTCCGGGGCTCAAACCCGTCCACCACAAAAAAAAAACAGTTGAGCATCATGATCTTGTAACTTGACATTGTTTTGTTTTAATTGGTATTGCATAAGATAAAACTTGTCCATTATTTTTTGTTTGTATGATTTCCAAGTGATGTGTGTTTTGTCTTATATATGTTATTTTGAATTAACAAATAATCACCTGTGTTTTGTCAAAAAAAAATAAAATCACCTGTGTATGATTGCCTCATGAATTAAGTGCCATTGTATATTTTATTTCTAATTCGGCCGGTCAACATAGCAATTCATGAAGCAAGAAATTATTTTATAAACTATTATGGGAAATTACAAATATAATTTTTTAGATGTCGCAATATCCTTGGATTAATTTTTTTTGACAAAAATAAAAGAAATTTATTCATTTAAATTGATATAGTAATCAATATAATACAAATTTAAAGTTGCTAAAAACAAAAATATGAATTTGTAAATAAACTCACATCATCCATATTAATAGCATAAAACAACAAAGTACATATACCTACAAATATGAGTATATTCAAGTCACCAAAATACTCATGTTTCTGAATCTGCAACGATGAAGACGCAAAAATCATTGATTGAACCTACACTTGATCAAAACTAATCTTCAACTTGAATAATAATAAATACCACATTAAAACGGCGAATAAAAAAGACACCGCATGAAAACGGAAAATCAAAATAAACAAAATCCTTGCAATATTTGTTTTTCGTCGGTGGGTAAAGATAAAATAAGTGGATTGACTATTAATGGGATGGGATATAGCAATTGTCTTTCTTTAAAGATAAATATTCAATATAAAATTTTCAAAAAGTCAATTTGGATTAGGATGTTCAATATTTTATCTTTAAAATTTTCAAATATTTTATCCCATTTGGTCATATATTCAATATTTTATAAATGTGATATAGGAGCCACCTCTTTCAAAAAAAGATATATGAAATTAATAAATGTTTAGACATAGGAGTTGTTAATAGATATATATGAGCCACATCTTTCATATATCGAACAATTTTTCAATCATGGTGATGTGAGACTACCACTTACAATATATATAACCAATGGAAAAGGCGCAAAATCGATAAGAGATGAACCACCTCCCTCAAAAACAAAAAAGCCATGAACCACCAAACACTTCTACTAGTGGTTACCTTTGCAAGTGCAAGCATTCTCATCTTTATTCTTAGAAAAGTTAAACAAACCCAAAATTCTACCAAGCTTCCACCAGGGCCACACCCATTTCCCATAATTGGAAACATCTTAGAACTTGGCAAAAACCCACACAAGGCACTCACAAAACTCTCAAAAATCTATGGACCAATCATGACACTAAAACTAGGAACAATAACAACCATAGTAATCTCATCCCCACAACTAGCCAAACAAGTGTTACAAGAAAATTCCCAAATCTTCTCTAATAGGACAGTCTCAAATGCAATTTGTGCACTTGATCATGACAAATTCTCAGTTGGGACGCTTCCAACATTAGCTTTGTGGAAGAAACTAAGAAAAATTTGTGCTACACAAGTATTTTCTACAAAAATGCTTGACTCAACAAAAAACCTTCGCCAACAAAAGTTGCAAGAATTATTGGATTATGTGAATGAAAAAAGCAACAAAGGTGAGGTTTTTGATATTGGTGAGGCTGTTTTTAACACTGTTCTTAATTCAATTTCAAATACTTTGTTCTCTATGGATTTGGCTCTTTCCACACCTGATGAAAAGTCTCAAGAGTTTAAGAAAATTATTGAGAGTTTCATGGAAGAAGCTGGTAGGCCTAATGTTTCAGATTTCTTTCCAATTCTTCGTCCTTTTGATCCACAAGGTGTGCATGTAAAGATGGCCAATTACATGAAGAAGTTATGTGATATTTTTGATGGAATTATTGAAGAAAGAATTTGTTCAAGATCTTCCAAAGTTGATTCTATGGTGTACAATGATGTGTTAGATTCACTTCTTAATAGCAACAATATTATTGGAGAAAGCACTTCTGAATTGAGCCACAATGAGATGGTGCATCTTTTTCTGGTTAGTGTTGCTTTTCAAATACTTAAATTTCATAAACTATAAGAAATTAAATTTTATACATTTTCAGTTAAAAAAATGCAGAGTCAACAAATTACAAACAATTATATACTTAACTTTTGAAATACTTCATCTGTCACAATAATATTAACCACATTTAACGATTTTGCATAAATTAAGAAAAAAATTGATAATTGAAAGAATTTTTTTATTAAATGATCCTTATTAACTATTGATGTATTTTTTTTTTTTTGTTAAATAGTCTAGTGGCTAGAGCTCACACAATTAAATTGTGGCCTGCATATAATATGCAATATCCCTATCAACTGAGTTAAGCTCACGGGGATTGATGTATTTTTATTATCATAAATGGAAAGTGAAAATTAGTTAATTTTGGAAGTACATACTATTTTTTTTAAGCCTACAACACTTAAATGGATTAAAATTACACAAAGTAAGAAAAAAAAAACACTGGGGATACAAAAAGCGACCTAGTATAAAACAAAATAAAATCACTTAAAATTACATCGTCAAATTTTTACAAATGCGTTGACATTTTCATTCACAAAACACTAGAATATTTCATTTTCTTTTACCAAAAAAAAGAATATTTCATTTTTATACTATTAACTGTGCTGAAAGTTCCCATGATGTGAAATTAGTTTCTCGATGGATATTTTGCTCTCAAGTGGACTGGACCTCGAGACATCTGAGTTATGAGATTCCATCCACAGACTAAGCCTGTGGTTCCAACTACACCACACCATCAATTTTTTTATTTATTTGTTTACAAATCACATCAATTTGTTTTAATTAAAGTAATTTGAACAGATCCATTTTAATTCTTTAACTACAATTATGACTTATTCGAGGCTAGTTTTATGGTGAACAAGTAAGACAATGCATAAGTTTTATTTTTATGATTAGATTAATAAATAAATCATACCATCGGATCGGATGGAGTGAGATATTATAGAACTATTGATCTGTGATGCAATGTTACTTGTGCACCATACTCTTAATTGGCTTATTTGATATCCAAATATTTTTGGTTTAACCTCATTAGTTATTTGTTCGATATTGTTTATTGTTTGAGAACATGCAAAAGAACTCAAGTTTAATTTTTGACCGAAACAATTTTTGACTATACTTTATTTATCTCTCGATTAAACTTCGAATTATATATGTGCTTCATTCCCTAATAACTAGAAGGTTAAGGCAAAAGCAAAATCAATATTGATTTCCTCACAAAAAGACAAAAACTTATTCTATTAAAGATTAAAATATGTTTTTGGTTGCTATAAATTCACTTTTAGTCTATATTAATTTTTTTTCTTCAACTTTTAGTCCCCATAATATTTTCCATCATTAGGTTTTGTCCCAACCGTGGCGGAGCAAGAAAAAGAAGTTCAATTGGGCCACCAAAATATACTATATATAGGGATTAGAATGAGAAAAGGAGGTACTTGAGTTTTTAATGTGGTGTCTTAATCTCAACCATATATTTATTATTTAATGGTTGTGATTTAT
>Ga0315915_1004270_pt1 | contig 18085 bp, 15 predicted proteins | sample MpolbnodulesMG_FD_207738 | JGI IMG/M metagenome (GOLD analysis project Ga0315915, IMG submission 207738) | Medicago polymorpha root nodule microbial communities from Los Angeles, California, United States - branched nodules | ecosystem: Host-associated > Plants > Roots > Nodule | place: USA...
GATGCTTGGAAACTCTTCAATCATCTTGAAAGGTGATGTTTGTTTAAACAAACCTATAAACATGAAAATCAACATTTCATCGGCAGCTTCTTTTGATGAGAGTTTGAGCTCAAGCAATTTTCTTAAAACCAATAATGGAATTTGATTCTCAAGCATAACAATGTCTTTCAACATCGCATTATAGGCTGATTTTCTACCAGCATAGTCAACTAAATGTGACATGCTTGATAAAACTTCCTTCTTTGGTGCACCTTCTTGCATTGCATAAATTTGAAGTAACTCAAGTAAGAATGATGCATCAACGATCATCATCCAATCCATCGTTTCTCCGTTCAAATCTAAGAATTTGTGGTAACATGCTCTAACCCTTTGTTCACACTTTGTCAATTGGTCAACAAGGTTATCTAATTTGACACTTTGTAGTGATTTCAAGAATCTTTTTGTGGCTGCAAGCTTGTAACTTTGCATCTCATAGAGTTCTGGTCTCCAATAATGGTAAGGACCAATTGCAACTTGTTGTGGAACATAAGAATCTGGATCACTAGCCATAAGAAGCTTTGGCACATTAAAGATGGTTACAGATAATTTACCATCGTCCTCTTCAAATTCTTCTTCAAGGGTTTTTCGAATATGAATTACCCATTGAAGTTCATCAAAGGTTGATTTAGAATTATATGACATAGTGGACCTTAGAGAAGACATCTTTTGTTATAACTCTTACACTGAAGAAATTATATTGGCAATTTTGATGAAAGATATATGGTTTGTTCGGTGCTTATAACTTGCACAATTGCACTAGTTATGACTTTGTTAGGTCAATTTACAATAAACAATTAGGAATGTGTTACTCATGGTTATTTCTTTTAGGACATGGGGTTTCATTTATGGGAACGTTCATGAAGCCACCTTTTGTTGAATTATCACATGGGCAGTATTTTTTTTTCACAAATGTTTCGGTGCATAAATGGTCAAACATATTGGTTGGCATAGTGTTTATTTTCTACCGTGCCATAAATGTAAATGGCTGGGGCATGGTTGCTCTTTCTCTCCTATGAATAGCATGTGTCTTGCACCATTGTAAATCATCCCATCATAGAAACACAACAACATTAAGTGTATTTACTTGTTGAGAGAGTGAGAGAGAAAAAATACGGAGAGGAAATAGTTTTTCATGTGAGGTTTTTTTCTTTCTTCTTTTTCAGTTGGTGTTAGTATTCTTCTGTTTATAAGAGAGTGACAAATATACTCTTCTGATGACCAAAAAAATAAAAAATATACTCTCCTTGCATTTAGAGAGAGGTCGTGTCATTTCTTCCTTTTAGTGAAAGTTCTCTACTTTTTGCCTAGTATTTTTTCCCTTTAGTTGTTGAGGGGTTTCCATGTAAATTATGTCTGTCATAATATTTTGTTACTCTGATACCCAACGGTGGTATCAGAGCCATTGGTTCGTGATACCCAATGTATATGTTAATGCTAATCGCCACCAAACAACACAATCCAGAACAATTTTGGAATCTTGCAATTCAAATTAGAATCCCTAAACCTAATGCGAAAACCCTGAAATTGAATGGTGAAGATGATAACATCATGAAATCGGAAAAAAACTGAGTGGTTTAATATGATTTCGTTTGGAAGAGAAACAAAAAACTGGAAGACTTTGATTTGGATCTTAAAAGCGTATAATGGAAATAAGTTATTCCACTAGAATTAAGTTGCCTCATTCCTACTTACAATATTATGTTTGTAAAAATTAACAAAGTTCCATTTATTCAATTTCTAATTACTTGTTTATAATAAATTATCAAACTCAAATCTTAGTGTGCCTTTTTGAATTCTCCACCACACTAAACCAAAATCCTATTATGAGGAAAGCAAATATGATTGTTGGAATCAAGCTATGCAAGTTGAGCTGACTGCTCTTAAGAACCCTAGCACATGGAATTTGGTTGACCTGCCTCCTCATGTCAAACCTATAGAAAATAGATGGATTTACAAAATCAAGCATCATGTTGATGGCTCCTTTGAGAGGTTCAAAGCACAATTAGTTGCTAAAGACTACAATCAGATTGAGGGGCTTCATTACTTTGACACTTATTCTATTGCGGCTAAGCTTACCAATATTAGACTGGCTATTGATTTAGCTTCTATCAATAACTAGTTTTTACATCAACTTGATGTTAATAATGTCTATTTACATGAAGAAATACAAGAAGATGTTTATATGCTTAAACCAATTGGTGTCACTCCTTCAAAACCTAATCAAGTTTGTAAACTGGTTAAATCTCTTTATCGTCTTAAGCAAGTTAGCACAAAATGGTATGAAAAGCTTACTTTGCTAACCACTTTACAGAAGCTTCCTCATATCACTCTTCTCATGAAGAGCACTACTAATTCTTTCACTTTACTACTGGTATATGTTGATGATATATTATCATTGTTGGTTACTCTCTCACTGAATTCTCACATGTCAAGCATATCTTAGATGAATCTTTCAAAGAAAATGTTGTCTTAACCTATCATCTTATGTTGGCTCCTTTGATTCCAAACCTATCTCTACTCTTTGTGATCTTCTATGAAGTTGCATCATGAAAATGGTAAACCATATGAGGATATTATATCATATAAGCGAGTAGCTCGTAGACTTCTATACTTCAACACTACCAGACCTGGTATCACCTTTGTCACTCAACAATTGAACCAGTATCTCTCTTGTCCTACTTATACACATCACAATGTTGCACTTGGGGTCCTCAAATATATCAAAAGTTGTCCAGGAAAAGGTTTATTTTTTCCGAGAAATTCATCGGTTCATATTCAAGGCTTTTCTGATGTTGACTGGATAGGATGTAAAGACATTAGAAGATCCATCTATGGTCAGTGTTTCTTCATTAGTACTCTTTTATTTCGTGGAGAACAAATAAAGAATTGAGAGTTTCAAGGTCATCATCAAAAGCAGAATATCATGCCTTAACTGGTGATACTTGTGAGTTACAATGGCTGCTATATTTACTTAAGGATTTGAAGGTCACAACAAACAAACTCTCACTTTTGCATTGTGATAACCAAAGTGCTATTCGCATAGCTGCTAATTCTGTTTTTCATGAAAGAACAAAACACCTTGAGATAGATATTTCCTTCTTTTCAGCACAACTATCTACGAAAAATATCTTTCAAAATGCCTACAATGGAGAGTAAATCTCAAAACAACATTGCCAATAATATGCAATCAAATGAAGTTGGTCCTAATAATAAGCCTCCCATTCAAGGTTAGATTTTATTGGCTAGGGTTTGGTGATTGTATTCAAACCCTTTAACTTCTGGGTATATGTAATGTCCTACCTCCATTCCTAAATATAGGATCCCATCGACTAAATTAAGAAACGTAGCAGCAGCAGACATTGGAAGATTTCTTGTATCATTATGAATTCATTTTCATTGTATTTGAATCCTATTTTCTATATGATTAGGAATAAAACACAAATATTAAGATAGTTTCAGGTTTGTTACCATACACACATTGTGCAGAAGTTATTTGATAAATTGCTTGAATTGTTTCTTTGAAAGAAGAAAGAAAGTGTGCTGGTTTGGAGTGGTTTTCTAGAACCATGTATATTGCTAATATTTTCAATGTTTCTGACATGGCTAGTATAAATTTATAGAAGCTTAGAATTGCTATTGTTTTCACTAGTTTCAAGTAAATTGAGCACTAATTTTAAAATAATAATAATAATCTTTGGCTATTTAAGAGTTCTTATAATCAATACAGGTGACAAGAATTCTAAAAAAAGTGCATCATAGTTTCAACATTATATGATCATTGTACATATCACACATAGCATTTTATAGAGAAGCTTAAGCAATAGATGGAGCTTCTCTAAGCAAATTTAATTTGTGTCCGGCGATGTAAGCTCTAGTAGTGCCTTGTCAAAGAAGCGATGACATGTATAGACAGAGCAAAAAGCTTGCAAGGCTGTCATAAACAAGAGGAAGATGGTAGCCAAGAATGTTAAAAACTGCCATGAACCAAACACATAAGACTTCATAAATTTCCAAATCTTGATCTTCATTGTATTATTATAACTCTTGTTAACATCTTCAATAGTCTTATCCAAGAATGGTACCCTTGACAATCTCAATGACTTGCTCATTCCATTCCACATGTTAGCCACTTCTTTATCACTTTTTAAGTGATTTAGAATAATCCCTTTTTCTCTTAGAATCTTTGCATCATTCTCGGAATCTATAATTCCATTCATCAATTCTGTGTAACGAGTTATAACCAAAGGTCCCGATCCAACCGATGATTCATATGCAACCAAGTTTCTAAAGAAAACTTCTGTATTAACATCCAAACTAATTGTGGGAAGGTGAAAAGTGTTTGTTTTAGCATCAAAACTAATGCTTGATATGCTTCCATTTGCTGGTAAGAAATTAACCCCTGCAGTCACAAGTTGTTCAACAGAAGGAATAGCGATTTCCTCCACCAAGGGTGTTTTGTTCTTTAGAGTACTAGAGTTTTCATCTTTTGGTTTTTCCTCTTCTTTCTTTTGAGAGTTTAAAAAGTGTTCAATAGGTTGTTTTACAAGTTTGATTCCTGGAAGGTTGGTTATGTTTTCCCAAGGTAACTTTTTAAGGACTTTTAGAGGTGCTGATATAAGTACCTTTTTGATTCCATGCAAAGGCCCTTTGATTAGCTTTGAAAGAAATTTCCAAAGTATACTCAAAAATTTCTTAACATGGATGGAATCATTAGTTGATGATTTTTCATCTCCTTCTTGTTGATCCACTTCTTGTTGAATCTCAACTTCAATGATGTCATGTTGTTTTTCTAATTTTGGCACAATCATGTCATACAAAAAATCTAGCAAATGTGCACACTCTAAGACTTGAATGTTAGGATACTCTTCAAACATCTTGAAGGGTGAAATCTCTTTAAACAACCTTATACACATCAATATCAACACATCATCAGCATTTTCTTGTGATGAGAAGCATTTTAACTCAAGCATCTTTCTCAAAACAAATAATGGAATTTGATTCTCAAGCATCACAATATCCCTCAAAATTGCATTAGGAGATAATTTCCTCCCAACATAGTTTACAAAATGAGACATGTTGGAAGAAATTACCTTTTTTGATTCTTCTTGCATGGCATAAAATTGAAGGACCTCGAGTATGAATGATGCATCAACAATCATCATCCACACCAAGGTTTCACCATTCAAATCCAAGAATTTGTGGTAGCATGCCCTAATCTTTTGTTCCAACTTTGTCAATTGGTCAACAAGATTATCTAACTTGATACTTTGTAGTTGCTTTTGGAATCTTTTTGTTGATGCAAGCTTGTGAGTTTGCATTTCAAAGAGTTCTTGTCGCCAATAATGGTAGGGACCAATTGCAACTTGTTGTGGAACATAAGAATTTGGATCACTAGCCATAAGAAGCTTTGGCACATTGAAAATGGATATAGAAAATTCAACATTTTCCTCCTCAATCTCTTCTTCTAGGGTTTTTCGAACATGAATCACCCAAAGATTCTCATCAAAGGTTGGTTTAGAATTATATGACATGGTAGATCTTAGAGAAGACATGTTGGCAATTTTATTTTATTTTTTGAAGCAGCAAATATGTGTTTAATTTGTTTACCAAGAGGCTTAGTATTTATAATGTGAAAGATGAAGATTTAATTTGGACCTCAACACCAATAATGAACTTTATTTTGTCGGTGTACAAAAATATTTTGCTCATGTTTAATTCATTAATTTGGGTATGTATTCATGAAAATTTAAAGACATGTTTTCCAAATAAACCCTTGCATGTCTCTTTGGCTATCTTATGCACTATTTGTTGCCTCGTGAAGCACATGCTCTCTTACCTTGCCCAATTATTTCTTTCTAATTTTGGATATTTCCACAAAGTTGGGGCCATTTTTCTCCATGTGTTTTTTGTGGTTGAGGCCATTTTCCTTAAGGATAATACTGTTGTTGATATATGGGAGTCTGGTTTTCAAATCTTATTGGCAGTAGGAAAGATGGTATGGACCAAGAAAATCCTCAAGGATAAGTTGCTTGTCCTTTGGCACACATGTGTGTACTATATTGTTCGGGTCAACTCGTTCAACCCACTCTATCCAACCAACTCAACCCAATAATGGTCGGTTGAGTTGGATTAGCGGATGAACTTGATTTTTATTTTAATTAACTCACCTATATTATATAGGATTTTGGTTTTATCAATTTGAAATGCATTCAACCTAACTTGAACCAGATAATAGAGATTTAATAAAAAATATTATGTTTTTCTTACAATACGAAATACCCAAAATTATTTTCTCTTCTCATTTTTTCAAATTCTTATTCTCCCGTGATGTACTATAATCTCATTCTTCAAACGTAAAATCTTACTATATTGACTAAATTATATTTGTGTATTTATAATTTCATTGTTACCTCATTCTTTTTTCTTTTTTTTTGAGGGAATTGTTATCTCATTCTTTGATATTCCTATTTATTGTCTGTTTATATATTATATATTTGACGCGGACAAAAAAAATGAAAATATTCTTTAAAAAAATGAATGAAAATGTGTTACGCCATGTTTAGCGTAAAAAAAAGGGATAAATCCTTTTTTTTTTTTTTTAAAAAATGTGATGGCCCATCATTTACAATGCGATTAAAAAAAGGGGGAAGAGAAAAAAAAAAGTGAATTTGGATAATTCACTTTTTAGATCAACAACTGAGGAATAGGCGTTTTAATCCAACAAGATTCAATGTTGTAAGTGGCAATTCTCGCACTACTCACAAGATAATGATTTTTAGATCATTATATTGTTTAGCTAGTTGTAGTAATGTTTCTCTTATGTTTAAAGTCTGCGTTTTTATAGCATGCATGTTATCCTTTCAAAAAAATAGCACCCTGTTATCAATGGGTACTCCCAGCAAAAAATATATCGAAAGGTTGGTGCTGGCTTGTCGAAAATCAAAGTTTATCAAAATTTTGGTTTACAATTCCTGTAAATAAAAAAAAAAGCTTTTTATGATTACATCGGCAATAATCTAGTAAAAAAGGGATTGTTCAGAGTGGGCTCAATGGACAATGGAGATGGAATAATCGTTGGTTGGTTAGGACATCCTAGCTTTAGAGACAAAGAGGGGTGTGAACTTTTTGTATGGCGTATGCCTACTTTTTTTAAACATTTCAAGTTGTTTTTCTTAAAATAAATTAGATATTTGATATAAAATTAAAAACATAATAAATTAGATATTTTGATAAATTAGATAATTGAAAATTAAAAAAAATATAAGTTTCCACTTTTCATCGATTTACATCAATTTGTATCACATTTCGGACGTCTAAGTTTACGCTTGGGGTTTCGTCGGGGTATCATTTCATCATCCTCATCCTCATCCTCTTTTTCTTTGACTTCTTCAGGTTCAGCATTCACAAATGATAACGCACCCATATGAATACACTTTGTTGGGAGAAATACGCTTATCATTCTTTATCAATAAAATCAACTTAGAGTGTTCATTGCACCATTGTTGTCTATTAGTTAATTGACCATTGTTGAAATTTGTGAATGGGGCCATTGGGTTGGGACCAGTTAGGTGGGTTGTTTCATTGTAGGGTTAAAGGTGTTAGCTTGATCGGTTGTAGGGTGTGTATTCATATGGGCCATGGGAGTCTCAGCAACAATGGTTTGTTTGTATTGTAGGGTTAAGAAATAATTTGAGAGTGTTCATTGCACCATTGTTGTCTATTAGTTCACTAGTAAGATACCCGTGCATCCGCACGGGTACCCGTTGATGTGGATGATTTATTTAATTTTGAGATTTTTAATATGCGAGTTTTAACAATAATGATATAAACTTATATAATTTTACTCAAAAAAAAACAATATCAACATATATGATTTTGAAATATGTTTGCCACACTGAAACATCAACTTGGAAAAATACTTCTTTAAGAAAAACTTGAAAAAATACTTTTTAGCAATTAAGACTTGTCTTGTGTATAATAAATATTTTAAAATTTGTATCAGAAATGACTTGTTCCGTGTGTAATAATTTCTAAATTTGTATCGGTGACGACTTATCTCATGTATAACAATTATTTCAAATTTTTAGCAATGACAACTTATCCTATGTATAATATTTATTTTAATATTTGTATCATCGACGACTTGCTCCGTGTATAATAATTATTTTCAGAATTATATAATTTTTTTTTTGAAGAATTCAAAATTATATAATTGATGACTTGTCACATGGTTAATAATTATTTTAATTTTTTTTATCAATAACATGTCATGTGTTAATTTGTATCAGTGACGACTTGGCCCGTGTATAATAATAATTTTCAAATTAAACTTTGACAGTTTGTACGGTGTATAATAATTATTTTATAATTAATATATATCAGTCATGTCACCTATTTCTTAATTATTTTAAAATTTATATAAACGATGACTTGTCTTATGTATTAAAATTTGGTTAACTTTTTTTCATCAATGACAACATGTCCCGTGTATAATAGTCATTTTTTAATTTTTAAGAGTGACAACTATTGCCTTAAAAAAAATGACCACCATGCATAATGATTATTTTAAAATTTGTAAGAGCAACGACTCGTTCCATGTACATTAATAATTTAATTATTTATTTTAATGGAAAATTATTTTTAAATTTGTATGAATGACAGTTTGTCTTGTGTATAATAATTACTTTTAAATTTTTAACGGTGACAATTTATCTTATGTGTAATGTTTATTTTAAAAATTGTATAATTGACGCCCTATCCTGGGTATAATTATTATTTTTAAAATTTATATCAGTGACGACTTGTCCCGTGTATAAAATTATTTCTAAATTGTCCTCGTGAGCTTGACTCAGTTGATAGGGACAATGCATAAAATATAAAAGGTCTGGGGTTCAAACCCCGGCCACCACAAAAAAAAAAAATTCTAAATTAGTATCAGCAAACATTTGTCTTGTGTATATTAATTATTTAAGTGTTTAGCCTTCGCAAATTGTCCTATGTATAATATTTAGCTAAAAATTTGTATCACCGACGACTGGTCTCATGTATAATAATTATTTTTAAAACTATATCGTCGATGATTTGTAATGTACATCATAATTAATTTAATTTTTTTTAATCAAAGACAACATGTCATGTTTATAATTTGTATCGGTGACGACTTGGCCCATGTATAATAATTTTAAATTTAACAAAACATCTTGTCCCATGTATAATAATTATTTTATAATATATATTAGTGATGACAAATGACGTGTTTAATAATTAATTTAAAGCGACGACTTGTCTATTGTAGATTTTATTTTTTTATTTTTTTTTATCAATGACAACATTTTCCGTGTATAGTACTAATTCCTAAATTTTTATGAGTGACAACTCCTTCCTTAAAATAAAAAGAGTGATCACTTTTACCGTAGATAATGATTATTTTAAAACTTGTAATAGCAACGGCTTGTTCCATGTATGTTAGTTTTTACTCCCTCTTGTCTCAAATGTAAGAAACAAAAAAAATACACATATTATGAAAGTGGATTGACCACATTTAAGTTATTATAAAAAGTGATATTTTTCTAATTTTACCCTTGTCTTAGAGTAGTAAAGACATTAATGATGAAATGGATTTAATGAGGGTAAACTTGAAATTGTGACATTTAATAGGTTCATTTTACTATACTTTTTCTTACATATGAGACCACCAATTTATTTTTTTGTTTCTTACATTTGAGACCGGAGGGAGTAAAATTTATACACATCTCACTTTTCTACTTCTATGTGTTTATTTTTAAGTGTTGTTTGACTATGAATTTATGTTTCAATTTAAGTGTCGTCTTAATATTTTAAGGTACGATTTGCCACTTATACTTTTTCTCAATTTAAAAACTAATTAATGTTATTTATTTGAAACTTATTAATGTTATCTATTTCAAAAATTAAAGATTATTATTTTTAAACAAAATTTGTTTTTTCTCAAACAATGTTTTTTTTATATAAGACATTGTTTGTTTTTTGTTATCTTCAACATTCAAATCTATGTCTGATAGTTTAAACTATAGTTGAAACCTTAACTTTGTTTAAAGGAGTTGCAAAATGGTTGAATTTTTTATTAACATTTGATTAATGTGAAGTTGAAATAATTTAAATTTTACTTTACAATTATCGAAAACTAAGTGTATAGTATTTAGATTATTAATTGTTTAGGAAAAAGAAAGTACTCAAATTAGTGGGTAAAACAATAATAGAAAAAATAACACATTAAATTTTTTGAAAAGAGATAATATGTAAAACAATAGAAATTTATTGGTAAATTAAAAAGAGTGTATAATAAAAAAACAACATTTAAAAAGAAGTATTAATTAACTTAATTAATAAAAGTTTTTTTTTTTTTCATTGACACTTCACTTTCTTAAATCCTCGCGTGTCCTTCCTTTGACAATCACATGTCAATGGATTTGTTAATTAACTTTTTATTTATTAACATATTTAATAAATTTTTACTTTTAACAAAACCAATTAATTTCCATTTCTTTGACTCTCTCAGTTACTATTTCCGTCCTCTCTCTCTTGCATGGAAACCACCACTTTCTCTTCATCTCTTTTTCTTCTCCACCATAAACCACCAACAACACTGGCTATCTTCCGACCAGATCCACGTCCTTCTGACGATCTTTATTTAAATTTTTTTTATATATTATTCATCATCTCATTCTCCTCTATCTTTCTATCAAATTAGATTTTCAAAAGGAAAAAGCTTGATAATTTATCATTTTTAAAAAACAGATTTCTGGCCACCGTTGACAACCTTTGGATGCACCACCACCAGCACCACTAAACTAATCACTTCCTCCTTTATAAAGCACACTTTTTTTTTTCTTTTTCTGATTTATGAATATGATTTTTTCAGACTGCCGGTTTTAGAGGCCATTTCCAGCAATTTCGACGTTGGTTTGTGAAAACAAAAATTGGATCTGCACTCTTGACCAGCTCATTAACAGAAACCCCAAAGAAAAACCATGGTCTCACAAACATTGTCGGAAACCACCGTGCCACCGCCGGTAACCACCACACCACCACCAGCAACCACCGCACCAGAGTATGTTCTTTCTGTTTCTTGGTAAGTCCTCCTCCTTCTCTATTTTATTGGTACCATAACTTCACCTTTTCATATTTCTCATATAAATTGATTGTTTTCTAATTTTATATAAACATCTAACTTTCTTTTTATTAAATCCACCTACTGAAATCTGAATCTAAACATAGACAAAAAACTGTTCTTTTTTAAAATAAAATAAAAAAACTATTCTTATGTTATTTTATTTTATTATATCATTTGTCTTTGTTTGTGCATGTAAATCATAAAGATTTGATTTTAATGTGAGATTCCAACCCTTGTCTAACCCAAATCTAAAAATTATTTATATGGTTCAGATGATTAAAAGTTCTTGTGTCTCTCACGGTTAGTATCATGGATTTATCTCCATTTCATCTCTTATCTGCAAAAAAATAAAAATTAGAATTTTTTCAACCACACCTTTAAAAAAAAACCTTTTAGGCTATCATCACTTTTTTTCTATTATTTAATTGTTCACATGGGATCTATCATTACCACAGATTAAGTATACATAGACTTACTTTTATCTATTTCTCTAGAAAAAAAATTATCTATTAATTATTTAATAAATTTTTTAACCAAACTAAGTCAGTATCATTTACCACAAACAAAAATTCTTCTTTTATTATATATTTATTTTCTATACAGCAGTAGGTTCCTTGGAAGAAAAAAAAACAGTACTTGCTATAGTGAAAAATTACATTTACAACCTCACAAATTCGTAATCAAATTCTTATTGGTTGTTTACTCATAATTTATTTACCCATGCATTTCTTTGATGTTTTGTATACCTTGGATGTAGAACATGTCATGTTGAATCTGCTGAAAAAATAAAAATAAAAATTCTTTTTAGCAAAGAAAAAAAAAGTTTTTGTTAGGAAGAACAATGAGTGAAATGGAGTATTGAATCTTGTATAAAAGTGTGTTGAATCTGGTATGATATATACTGAAGTTGTTTGTATTTTAAACAAATATGTTGCTACCTTTTTTCTTCTGTTTTCGATGTTGATTGCAGGTGTTGCTCATTTTGTATTTGAAGCTTGAAGATAATAGAGTTGAAAAAATCTTCATGATTTCTTCATTTTATTGTTACCACTTTTCTACTCATGTGTAGAACATTTTTTGAATTGTGTTGAATGAGAGAAAATGAAAATAAGAGAATGGTTATAAAGAGAGTATATCAGGATTCACTTATATATATATATATATTCATTTCAGACTTAATTTGATTGAATTTGAGAACTTGCCTTCAAATTTGGTTGGTAATTGTGTAAAGGACACATAAAATATATTGATTTGAGATAAGATTGACACAAATGAGCTGTCAATTGGTAGTAGATTTTTTTTGAAGCAAAAGCAAACTATCTTCTTTTCCTCTCAAACGTACTCAGTCATCTCTAGTTGGAATTGAATGTTACTATGTTTTTAATAAGCAAACTAACCAACATATAGGCTATTAGTAGTTACATGACATCATATTAGTTAAGTGACCTCATTCAGTCACAAAAAGTAATTTTAAGACATAATTTACCCTCAAATGTGAGATGTGGCAGCCAACCATTGATGGGCATAAATTACTTTTCCACAACATACTCTTTTCTTATATTAATATTAATAATTAATATATTAATAATAATATAAGAGGGATTGACCATTGTTGAAATTTGTGAATGGGGCCATTGGGTTGGAACCAATTAGATGGGTTGTTTCATTGTAGGGTTAAAGGTGTTGGCTTGATAGGTTGTAAGGTGTGTATTCATATGGGTCATGGGAGTCTCAACAACAATGGTTTGTTTGTATGTTGTCTTAATATTGTGTGGTGTCTTGATATGGATAGATTGTTGGATGAGAGCTTTGGTTTTGGTGACTTGATTGTGAGTAGTCTTGATATGAAATGGCTTTGGTGGCTTGATTGTGAGTAGTCTTAATATGAAATTGGTGATATTTGGAAGGATTGGCTTAGGGGTTGTGGGCATCGGTATGGTTGGTCGGAGATGTACTGATGTTATGTTATAGCTTATGTCATAAGGTGGTGGGATAATGAATGTGTTGTTGTGGTGATGGTTGTGGTATGGGTGGGTAGTGTGTTGGTTTGTTAGTATGATCATTTGTTAGGTTGGATCTGCCAATAGTCTAGGTCTAGAAATCCACAGTAAAATAGTGGTGATCAGGACGAACCTCCACTTTGAATCAATCTCTTCCCTCTACTCTTCTTCCCTCTCCCAACTCTCTATCTCTCTCTTAACTGTACTCTCTTTTGATTAAGGAGAGAAATTTAAAAGGAGATGATCCTAATCCATAAACCTCATAGCTATAAGAGATTCTAATTAACAAGTTTTGAAGGCAAAAAAAAAGGTAGTAGAATCTTGCCCCTCCAAGTGGCCAAATCCTTAAAAATAAAAATAAAAGTATGAAAAAAAGTAATTAACCACACGGCTTTAAATACTGATATTGAATTATCTTACTCAAAAATAGGATTTTTTTTTTTTTTTCTCAATTTGTTTAACCATGGCATTTCCATAAAAAAAAAATAATTGACACCTAGAGTGCATTTTATCTACTAAAAAGTAAGCAAAGATCGGAATTCAAATCTCGAACACTCCACATATTCATCTTAAATTTCTTGAATTTCCTTTCCATTCAATTTCTTGAACTTTTTTCCGTGATTTTTTTTCAAAGCTATATCAAAAAAAATCCAAAGGAAAAAGTTGTATCCAAATTCTTTTCGTGAAAACTTTTTTCACTTTTTAATCAAAAATTGTAAAAATAATTAAACCACGACAAAATATTATAAAGTCTAAAATAAATTAGCAATTCCAAAGATTAAACATATCCAATTAAAATATCAAATACAAAATTATACCTAATAAATTGAGCATAGAAAAGAAATAACGTAAAAAAAAAAATTGAATATGGTTCCTGCATAATTGAATATAGTACTGATGACAGAGAAATAATAGATAGCCGTTGGCATATGGCTTTGTAACCAGATGGAAAGGAGGCGCGTGTATAGTAATAGCCCTACCTTTGAGAATTGAGAGAGTATTTAATATAACTTTTATTTATTTTAATTAGTTGACTTATTTTACATTTTGATTGTGGTAAAAAAAGTGAAATGTAGCAATTAACTAATTAGCCAATGACTCAGGACACTGGTTAGCATTGCCTTAATAATAATCGTAAATTTGAAGATTATTTTACATGTATATAAGTTTTCTTGTTAGAGAAATCTCCATTTTATCAATTAGTATAATAGCACTTAATCACACATTAATTTCAATAATATATCTATATTTTATTTTTTTATGTTTGTTTTGTCAAAAAAAAAAAAAATTAAGAAACGGGTTTGTCTTAATTCACCATAATTTTTATGATTCCTCTCATTATCTTTTTCACCCAAAATTCACAAATCCCTAAATAAAATCCAAACACCACCATGACCACCGTAACCGCACAATCTCCTCCTCCACCACCACCACCACCACCGTCATTCTCTTCGCGCTCAACAACACAAACAACAAACGCCTCACACGAATTCATAATCCAAGGCTACTCACTCGCCAAGGGAATGGGAATCGGAAAACACATTGCAAGCGACGTTTTCACCGCCGGAGGGTATCAGTGGGCAATCTACTTCTATCCCGACGGCAAGAATCCGGAGCATAAGTCTGAATTTGTTTCGGTTTACGTCACATTGGAGAGTGAAGGTACTAATGTTAGAGCGTTGTTTGAACTCAAGCTTCTTGATCAGAGTGGTCAAGGGAAGCATAAGGTTCGTAGCCATTTTGTTCCTACGCTTGTGACTGGTCCTTATACTCTTAAGAAGAAGGGTAGTATGTGGTAGGGTTTTCTTTATTTTGATTCTTTTTTGTTTCTGATTTGAAAATTTTTAATGTTTTTGGTGTAATGTTGATCATGATGATAATTTGGTTGTTTGAATTTGATGTTAAAATGAGTATGAATGTACAATGTTGTCTTAATATTAGTGGAAATTTTGATCTTTTTCGTGTATTTTTTTTTAGGGTTTTTGGTTTAGGGTTGATGATGATAATTTGGGAATTGGCGTTTGAATTTGTTGTGAATTTTGGCCTGTTTTTTATGCATATGATGAATAATTTAGGGTCTAGATCAACGACAATGTATGTTTTTTTTAAAAAAAATATTGGGGAAGGGATAAATTATAAGTAATTAAAAGTAGTACTAATGACAATTTTACAATCGTATTAGAAATGTTATGGTTGAACTATGACCCTTGACGTCACAAGATAAAACTTTTTCCACTGCGTTGACACTTGATGGACAAGAACAATGAATGATTATTGTCATTTTTGCACGAACTATGACAAATTATTTTAGAAATTCATCCACACATTTACATCGTTAGGAGTTTAGAGTTTAGGCTTTATGCTTTAGGGTTGAAGTGGTAGTAATGGTCATTTTACAAACGTCTTCGAAAGGTTTTGAACTATGTCCCTTGAGGTTACAGAATGAAACTTTTTTCCACTGAGCTGACACCTAATGGACAAGGACAATGCATGTTAAAATCAGTATGAGTGTACAATGTGGTATTGATATTTGTGAAAGTTTTGATCTTGTTCATGAATTTTTGTAGGGGGTACAAGCGATTTTTCAGACGGGCATTGCTTGAAAGCTCTGATTTCCTCAAGAATGACTGCTTGAAATTCAACTTTACTGTTGGAGTCGTGATTTCTGCTACTGATTGTCCACAGCTTAACTCTATTCGCGTCCCAGACTTTGACATCGGATCACACTTTGGTGCGCCATTGGAGAACAAAGAAGGTTCAGATGTTACTATTGACGTTGCTTCAGATACTACTGAACCCACTATTGACACAAGTGATTGGAGAACTCAAATACAACCTGATCAACGCCAAAGAATCGTCAACAAAATGTAAGATTCAGTGTCTGTACTTTATCACTGAGGTTATTTAAATAGCATTGTTAGCTGTTGTTGCATTTGAAAAGAAAATTAAGAAATTAATAATCAATCTATAACTTGTCAACCTTTATAGATGTGATTATATCCAATAAATAGTGTTTTGGAAGAAGTTAAAAAATAATAAACATGAATCACGTCTCACTGTTCTGTTTAACTTTAAAAAATCAAATCATTTTAGCATACAACTTCGCTCAAAATTCTATTCAATTTTTGAGAAATAATAGGCAAATGCATTCATTAATTTTCAGATGAATGTTGTTCGTCTGAATCACTACCAAATATTTTCAAGTTCCATGCATATTTTTAGCATGTTGTCCTAAATTGCTTCTTGGATGAGTGACTGAGGAGGGAATGATCTTAGTTTAGTATTTATTTGAATATTAAATTATTAATATTGTATAACATTTTTTGTATCATTTACTGTTGCATTGTGTTACATTTTGAAATAATTGGAACAAACTTTTTTGTATCATTGATGAATGATGATCCTTTCGAATTATGGTTTATGATAAAACATTATGGTGTAATTTGATCCATGCAGTTGACCCCACTTAGTGCGATAACGCTTGGTGGTTGTTGTTGTTGTTGATGAATGATGATACTTGGATCTGTGATCTGTCCTCTAAACAGTAATCTAAGTGTCTATTTTTTTGGTTCTGCGGGTGGGGGAATGAATAATTATCTGACAAACTGATTGTGTTTTTACCACTAATCTTGTTTTGTGTTTGTGCCATTGTCTGAACATCTCTGTCACTTGCATTATCTAAATTTGTAATAATTGCTTTTCCTCTGTAGAGCGGGCTCAATAAGAAAACTTTGTCCTGTTTCTGGTTCTGAGGGATTACTTCAACTTCAGAATATGTCTGAAAGGTTTGAAGATAAGATATATACTGTTGCAACAAGCCAGGTACATACATTATGAGTATTGTAGTATAGCAATATAGCCTGATGTAGATTTTTATAGCCTATAAATTAACAGTTCTCACAAACAGTTATTCTAATTGTAACTAAGAGGGATTTGACCTCTATAGATACCAATTATCATGTAATCACAACTAACTTTGATCAATGAAGAATATTCAGATTCTCTCATATTCTCTTTTATTTCTCTTTCTCAAAGATAGCTTAGGTTTCTATTGTATTGAACATCAATTATTTAACTCGATACTGGTGTTCCTTCTTTTCAGTCTGATTATCTACGAAAAATATCTATGAAAATGCTTACATTGGAGAATACATATAAAAAAACCGTGGGCAACAGTATGTCATTAACTGAAGGTAGTCCCAGCAATAATCTGCCCGATCAAGGTAAGCATATATTATCTGGGGAATTGGTGGCTGTTTTCGGGTATGGTACCAAAGTTGGCAAATCTTATTTAATTATTTATGTATTTAAATATTGAGAGATGTTTATTTAGATCCCTTAAACTTTGGGGCATTTGCAAAGTACTAGCAGAAACCGAGTGTAACCTTATTTTGTTACTTAAACTTTAAAAAGCAAATGTTAGCATGTTCTCTCAGGGAATGTGTTGATGAACTAAATATTGAAACATTATATTGGAAATGATGTATTTAATTTCTTGAAAGTTTTAAAATCATCTTTTTCATCACAAATACGTCTATTTTTTTTTTCACAAGTGTCCTAAGGGAACATGTTAGCAAGACCCAAACTTTTATCATTGCTCTAATAGATTCTACTGTCTAACTTCTTTTAAGTCTTTATGGAAGTTGGAATTTCTAATTGATTCTAAATACTCATCGAAAGGGAAGTAATTGGCCCACCTAAACAATTGAGGATGCCATATGTTAATGGGTAGGTTGATGAACGGTCAATGCACATTGCTAAATGTTGTTGAGACTATAGTTATTTTACATCCTATTGTTGTGGGTCTAATAAATGAACAAGTTGTATTCCATCGGCCATTTTTAGAATCCTGGGTTGGGCCTTACTCAACCCTTACATAATTGTAACACCCCGC
>Ga0315915_1004272_pt1 | contig 18077 bp, 20 predicted proteins | sample MpolbnodulesMG_FD_207738 | JGI IMG/M metagenome (GOLD analysis project Ga0315915, IMG submission 207738) | Medicago polymorpha root nodule microbial communities from Los Angeles, California, United States - branched nodules | ecosystem: Host-associated > Plants > Roots > Nodule | place: USA...
TCTAATGCAAATAAATAGGTAAAGAAAATGGTTTCAGTTTGAAAGTGAGAGGAAGAAGGAGACAATGGAAGAGAAAAATGAAGGGGAGAGGAAGACGAAGGAAAATGGACAAATAGGAGAGGAAGACAAAAGATAATAGTTGAAAATTTAAAAAGGAATTAAGGGTGATTATGTCAATTCGGGGTGTAACCACAAATACTAATGGTGTAACATAGGCTGAGGATAGGATTAAATGTGAATAGTTGTATATGTTCCCATTTTTAATTTAAATAAATCTGAATCATCTATTTTATCTAGTGGTATTTTTTTCGTGGTCCACTGGTGAGAGACTTAATTGAACCCTCACCCTAGAATTCACCTTAACAATCTAGTATGAACATTAACGTTAGTTAATGCTCTCAAGCATGACTTATGCTAATTTCATCCAGTTTTCAATCTTCTTCTTCTTCACTTTCACAATCAACAAATACATATTTCCCATTCTCGGTACACAAAAGTTCTCCATTCATGCAAAGCTTCTAAAGATGAATATGAAGAATAGATGTGTGATCAAACGGCAAATCTTTATCATATTCCCTTTTAATAAACTCGGAGATTGCTTCGTCAGTCAAGCCACTTTTCTCATCCAACTCCTTCATGGCTCTCTTTATCAAAAAAACTTGTGATGAGGTTTGATTAATAGATTGAAATCAATTGACATAAACAAAAGAAAATAAAAAGAGTTAGTTTCTAACCGAGTCATAAGTAGGGTGAGTAGGGGATTTGAAAACTCGTAGAAGACAATTGTTAAGGAGGGATTTGTAATGGAGCTGGGTTCTAATGCTGCAATACGCAACAAAAGAGATTTCATCCTTTGATCTTGCATCATCGTGTGCCTCTTTGTTCATCTAATTGCTCGACCGTGCAAATATTTTGTATCCACTCCCCTGTTTCTACATTATTTATAGGTGTTGAAGTGGAAAATTTTGCAATCTTTTCTTAAATTCTTTTTTTTTTAATGAGAGCAACAACAATCTTTTTTTTCGTCAGGTAAACTAGTGGCTAGAATTCACCTTTTTCAAGGGAAATAAGTGGAGTGTCCGGGGTACGAACCCCGGCCCCTGCATATAACAATGCATGTCCCTGCCAACTGAGCTAAGTTCACGGGGACAACAACAATAATCTTTATTATATATAACCGAGATAATGAAAAAATATGTATAAATATACTCATCTAGTTGTTACACTTTTTAAATGATAAATGAAAAAAAAATCAGACATATATAAATGAAAAAATATTTAATGGCAACAACAACAATCTTTATTCATATCGTGTTTGTTACATTTTTTTTAATATTTAAACTTATTATTATCTATTTGTTACATGTGTTAATTGTATTGAAAATTGAAGACATTTTTGAAAAGAAAAAAAGTCAACTCAAATGAGCTAAAATAAGTTATTTTCTTTATATATATATATATATTAGTTTGGTTGGATACAACTAGATAAAACAATATTTTTTTCTTTTCAGAATTACATCCACTTTTCACACTTATTTTCTCTCTCATCTAACAAAAATTCTATTTTTTTTAGAAGCGTCACTAAGAGCATGTTAGTTATAGTTTTTTTTAAAAGAAAAAACACATTAAACATAGGTGTGTTGAATGAGTATATTAAATTTAATTTAAATGTGTCTATTTATCATTGTTGTAAAGACATAGGCACTAAGGGAAAAACACAAATATTAATCCTAGTCCTTCTTAAGTTGTTGCTCGGTTAACTAATCAGAGAGAGAGAGAAACCCTTGACTATATACTCTAGGGATAATCCTAAAAAGAAACATGAGTGCGAGAGAGTGGTCCAGAGAGAGAGAGCAAGAGAGCGGTTATCCACGGTTTCACCGAGGGCAACCGCACCGAAATCATTCTCCAGAGGAGAGGTACTATGGGAGGGGTCGGGATCCAAGCAGGGTGCCACTAAATGGGGGGGTTACGGGAGAGTGGTCCGTTGAGAGACTGCGACGAGGGATAGAGTCTGAACAGGTGGATGGATTGCGGGACGGGCAGCGGCGTGGACGATCACGGGTAGTCTAGGGTTAGGGTTAAACACGGTTCAGCACATGGGTTTAAGGAATCAGGGGAACAATTTGTCTATTGCGACCAAGAACTTACACATGACGGTAGGGTTGTGGTACGATACTCGAATTTTGGACGTCCAAGGGATATGGTGGAGCGTTGGGAGTCGGATTGGCTGGCTTTGCAAAGAGTGCGGTTTGTATCCAGGAAACATGTCACCAGGAAACGTCAATGGTATTATGTTGATGATGATCAGAGGCAGCAACAAGATAATAAGTATCGTGAATGGCAGGATATTGATGATGAAAAGCAGCTGCAATTGGATAACAAAAGGCGTCATTGGCATGAGACTGATTGTGAACAGCATAAGCGTTTGCATTCCCGTACTCAGGGGGAAGAGAAATGTGATGAATAGAGAAGTAAGGCACGTGCAGGAGCTGTGAATCACCGTTCCAAATCAAGACAGCATAAGCAGGTTCAACAGAATGTATCTGGTAACGTGGCTCAGGACCTTGTTTCCTTTTATTTTACCAATGTATCAGATGATATTTCTTATAAGTCGTTAAGGCAAGGTTTTGAGGTATATGGGATGATGGAGGATGTTTTATTTGGCTAGAAAGCATAATGTTAATGGGGGGTGTTTGGTTTTGTGCGTTACTGTAAGGTAAAAGATGTCGACAAACTCTTGCACGCTTTGTATAATGTATGGTTTGATGATTGGAAGGTGGTGGCTAAGGTGTTTAGCTTTGATAGATATGGTAACAATAGGAATGCTGCTTCTAACCGGGTTGAGGGAGAAAAAATCAAAAAGGGAGAAAAAAGTAAGAATGAGGGAGAGTTTTTTGTCGAGGGAGAAAAAAGAGAGGTTAGGGGTCCTTGTTCGGTTGTAGGTGAGAAGGGAAATGGTGTCGTGACGATGGCTGGTGTGGTGTTGGAGGGTGGTCCAGAATTACAAAATAAACTTGAGGTGCAACCTAAACAAATGCATGTTCGAAAGTATCGATCTGTTGACATTGATGTGTCGTGGGCATCTAAAGGTTTAGTGGTGTCTGTGGTTAATGGCGAGGCTATACCGGTTTTACAACGTCGCATTTTTTATGCTAGGTTTGATAAGCTAGATGTTATTCCTTTGGGCGCTGACAAAGTTTTGGTGCGATCAAATGATAATGAGAATGTCAGTAGTGTTTTGTTGGAGGCATCAATTTTTTTTGAGCATTTCTTTTCTAAACCAGTCAAGTGGAATAAGGATATTTTAATTCGTGAAAGAGGTGCATGGGTGAGGATATATGGGGTGCCACTTCATGCTTGGAATTCTAATTTTTTCAAACTATGTGTATTTGATTGTGGACGTCTTTTGCGAGTTGATGAGGTAACTGTGGAAAAAGAACGGCTTGATTATGCACGGGTTTTGATTTCTACTACGTCGTTGGAGGTGACCAATACCGGCGCAAACATTATGGTGGATGGTGTGATTTTTTATTTTAAAATTATTGAAGAATGAGGCTTCTCTTTAGGGGAGGATGCTTGTTTATTTGATGAGGAAGATACGCAAGAGGTGGATAAATCTGGTACGTCCGAGCATAATGAGGATGTTGGAGGAAGTGGTGAGGTTAATGAATTATTGCAACAATTGTTGGAGGATTGGAGTGCGGAGGCAGACTTACAGGATGAGGTGCATCGATCATTTTTTGAAGTTGATATTGGAGATGATTGTGATCGCGATGGGGTACTTGCTGGTGCACAAGGTACAGTTGATGCTACCTCCTTGCCGAAACCAAATGTACCTATTTGTGTAGAAACTGTTAGTAGTAATCTTGATGAAGTTAATCTGACGGATGTGACTTCAGAAGGTAACATTTTAAATAATTTGAAAGCAGCTAGAGAGCTTGAAGTGGATTCAGATGGGAGTAGCAAGGCTCGGAAGTTTTTATGTGAGTCTAAGAAGGTGGTGAAACGCACTTCTTCGTGCCCACCAGAGAGAAACTGTTCTAGGCAATCAGGTCCGTGAAGTTTAGATTGGGTAAATAGAAAAAATCATGTTGAAGTTCGTGATATTCCTTCTACAAATACATGTCTTATTAATAAATCAGTTTCATCAGGTGCTAAAAAAATTAGTAAGAAAAAAGGGGGTGGTTACCTCCGCCATTGTGCTCAGAGTTTAAAAAGAATAGCAAGACTTCTTGATAAAGATCGAAAGGAAGTTCTTCGTGCTTTGCAAATGGCAATCAAGAAGCGTCGAGTTATCTCTGATACTTCTAATGCTAAGGTAATCTCTAATGAAGGCCCTTCTCATTCACAGACATCTATTAATAATTATTGGACAAACTGGTTGGTGCTTCATGGTAACAAAAAAGTGGTGGATGAGGATGTTCGAGGGATAGGGAAAGTGGTTGGTCTAAAGTTCAATGGTGATAAAAATAATATGTTTAATGTGTCGTCTGGGGCGGGGAGAAAAAATCAAAAGGGAGGTGGAAAGGGGGAATAGGTCGTGAGGGTGTGTGGGGAGGGGAGGTAGGTGTGGTGCAGAGTGTTAGTAATGAAGATTATTTCCTTGAATGTCCGGGGGTTAGGTGGGTTTGAAAAAAGGAGGGAGGTGAGTCAATTGGTGAGGGAGAAAAAACCATTTATTGTCTGTATTCCTGAAACGAAGTTAACTGTTTTTGATGAGGTGACTTGTAAGTCTTTATGGGGTGATGCAAATGTTGGATTTTCCTTTCAGCCTTCAGTTGGGGCAGCAGGTGGTTTATTAACTTTGTGGGATTATACGAAGGTTGAGGTGTGGTCGAGTTTGTCCTTTGAGCATGTTTTGGTGATTACAGGTCGGTTCTTGCAGTCTGAAGAGCACTTTGTGTTGTTTAATGTGTATGCTCCGAGTGATGTTAACCGTCAACAGGCTCTCTAGAGTAATATTTCTAACAGGTTGGATTCCATTGCTGCTCAGAATGTTTGTGTTTGCAGTGATTTTAAGGCTATCCGTTCTGTGGAGGAAAGACGCAGTGTTGGCAATTCTACAATAGTAACAGGGATTGCCAAGTTTAACCATCTTATTGTTCATAATTCGTTGATCGACCTACCCCTTCGGGGCCGCAGCTACACATGGTTTCGAGGGGATGGTCGGTCTATGAGTCACATCGATCGTTTTTTTTTATCACAAAGTTGGTGTATGACTTGGCCTAATTGCTATCAGACGGCTTCAACGCGTGGGTTGTTAGATCACTGTCAGTTTGAGCTCTTAGTTGATGAAGAAAATTGGGGACCTAATCTTTTGCGTATGTTAAAGTGTTGGGAGAAGTTTCTGGGTTACGATAATTTTGTTCGTGAAAAGTGGCAATCTTTTCAGGTGGATGGTTGGGGAGGCTATGTGTTGAAAGAAAAATTCAAATTAATTAAATTGGCTTTGAAAGACTGGCATCAGCTTCATACTCAGAATTCACCTGCTAAAATATCTTATCTGAAGGACAAAATTACGGTCTTTGATCTTAAAAGTGAGACTGACTTGCTGCTTGATGATGAGGTAGAGGAATTACATGGTTTATCTGAGAATTTGTTCTCTTTTTCTAGAATAAATTCTAGTATCCGTTGGCAACAGTCAAGAATGCAATGGTTACGTGAAGGGGATGCAAATACGAAGTTTTTTCATGGAATTATGTCAAGCAGAAGGAAAAGAAATGCAATTCCTTGCTTCTTAGTGAATGGTGTTCTGGTTCAAGAGGTTGATAGTGTGCGCAATGAAGTGTTTTCACATTTTTCTTCTCTTTTTAAATCCAGTCCAGCTGACCTCCCCGGGTTAGATGGGCTGAATTTTTGTAATATTACTGTCAGAGAAGGGGCAACTTTGGTGAAACCGTTTTCTTTGGAAGAGGTGAAGGCAGCGGTGTGGGAGGTTGATAATTTTAAATGTCCAGGTCCGGATAGTGTTACCTTTGGCTTCATAAATTTTTTTTGGGACCTTATCAAGGATGATGTGATGCGATTTTTGGTGGAATTTCATAGGAATGGTAGGTTGACGAAAGAGATCAATAGTACTTTCATTGCTCTGATTCCTAAGGTTGACAAAAGACTTCCGTCCTATTTCATTGGTTGGAAGTATGTATAAAATTCTGGCAAAGGTCCTTGCTAATAGGCTTCGTTTGGTGATTGACTATGTTGTCTCCGATTTGTAGTCTGCTTTCATTAAAGGTCGCCAGATTCTTGATGGCATTCTGGTGGCAAATGAGGCAGTCGACGAGGCTTGAAAACACAAAAAAGAATTGTTGTTGTTTAAGGTGGATTTTGAGAAAGCATATGATTCAATAGATTGGCGTTATTTAGAGGCATTGATGGTGAAAATGGGGTTTCCGACTCTACAGCGGAAATGGATTAAAGAATGTGTTGGGACGGCATCAGCGTCGATTTTGGTTAATGGATCCCCTACTGCGGAGTTCAACTTGGAGCGGGGGTTGAGACAAGGTGATCCCCTTTCTCCTTTTTTATTTCTTCTCACTGCAGAGGGGTTTCATGTTTTGATGGAGTCTTTATCACTGAATCATTTTTTTTACTGGTTATAAGGTTGGTGCTAGTGATCCGGTGGTGGTGTCTCATCTTCAATTTGCAGATGATACGTTAATTTTAGGAGAAAAATCTTGGACCAACATTCGTGCTATGCGGGGTTTTCTTTTGTTGTTTGAAGCTTTATCTGGGCTGAAGGTAAATTTTTCAAAAAGTCAATTGGTAGGCGTCAATGTTCCTAGTTCTTGGTTATCAGAAGCCGCTTTAGTGCTGATTTGTAAAGTTGGTTCTTTACCCTTTGTGTATCTCGGGTTGCCTATAGGAGGTAATGCGAGACGTTTGGCGTTTTGGGAACCGGTGCTTAATCATATAAAATCTAGACTGTCCGCGTGGAATTGCAATCATTTATCGTTGGGTGGCCGCTTGATCCTTTTGAAGTTTGTCCTATCATCTCTGCCTGTTTATGCGCTATCTTTCTTCAAAGCTCCTTCAGGTCTTGTCTCCTCTATTGAATCTATTTTAATTTTTTTTTTGGGAGGGGGAGTGAGGACCACAGGAAAATAGCTTGGGTTGATTTGAACACTGTTTGTAGGAGTAAGGAGGTTGGTGGTTTGGGGGTAAGGATAATTAGAGAGTTCAATGTTGCTTTATTGGGGAAGTGGTGTTGGAGGTTGTTGTTGGAGAGAGATAGCTTGTGGTTTCGAGTGTTGTCAGCTCGTTATGGTGTGGAGGGAGGGCATGTGTTGGATGGAGGGAGCGAGGTCTCTTACTGGTGGCGTGATATAGCCGTCGTGCGTAAAGAAGCTTGGTTTGGGGACAATATTAGCTGTTCGATTAGAAATGGTACCTGCACTTCCTTCTGGTCGGACGCTTGGGTTGGTGGTGTGTCTTTTAGAAACAGGTTTAGCAGATTACTTGATTTATCAGAGTTTAAGGGGGAGACGGTGTCTGAGGTGTGTCAGCTGGGTTGGGGGGTTGAGGGTGATGCTTGGAGGTGGAGGAGGAGGTTGTTTGCATGGGAGGAGGAGCTGGTGGGGTAGCTTACACTTTTACTTCTACAGGTTGACAAAGAGGATACTTGGCATTTGTATTTGGATCATTCTCGAGTCTATTCTGTCCGTAGTGCTTACCATTTTCTGACGGCTCAACCTCCGGTTACGACTACGTTGGCGTCGTCATTGCTTTGGAATAAGGATATTCCTTTAAAGGTAGTGCTCTTTGCTTGGCGCATGTTTCGAGATAGGTTACCTACAAAGGATAACTTATTTCGCTGTGGTGTTATTGATATTGAGTCTCGGACGTATGTTTCTGGTTGCGGCTATTTGGAAAACTCATCTCATTTATTTTTACACAGTGAAAGTTTCGGATCTGTTTGGAACTCTATTTATAGGTGGATCAGAATTATTATGGTGACTCCTTGTTATGTTGCGGACCATTTTAATCAATTTACTTATGATGGTGGTGGGACTAAGGAGCGACGATCAATGATGCAGGTGCTTTGATTTGCTACCGTGTGGGAAATTTGGAAAGAAAGAAACAACATGATCTTCAATGCAAAAGAGTGCTCCATCTCACAAGTGGTGGATAAGATCAAGGCTCTTTCCTATATGTGGTTGAAGGCGAAAATTGTCTCTCTTCCATTACATTTTCATGGGTGGTGGCTTAGTCCGTTAACTTTGTTGGGCATTAGCTAGTTTTGTTTCTTTCTTTTTGGTATTTGGTGCTTTCGTTTTTAGTTTGTACATATTGTAATGATTCTCGTATTCTTCCTTAATACACCTTGTGCTAGGAAGAACATTTTGATTTGGTAATATATTCCATTTTAGTCTCTTCAAAAAAAAAAATTTTAATCCTAATGAAGCTTTCCTTTCCCCCTGATCATTTCCTGCTTGTCTATGTTTTATCCCTAACTGGGAGCTCACTGAGATAAATATCTCTCGCACCACTATTATTGTTTCTTTTTAGATATTATCTTCTATTGTTCAAAGACATCTTTTGAAGCCAGATCACAACCTTATCTAGTTTTAGGCTTCTATAATTATGTCAATTGAATAAAAAAAATCTTATTGTAATAGTATATTTTTAAGGTAATTTATTATAGTTCAAACGTTTATTGGAAAAATCTGCTGAAGTATAAATACTGCTGTGAAGATTTTAAGTGATTGTCCTTGTATTTGACAAGAGTAAATCGTTGTAGCATCCGAAAGAATTGCTTGCTTATTTTGTTTTTCACTTTATTGCTTAAATGTCTTTTATAAACTATCCGAGAAAAGGTTTGAGGTGTCTGTATTTATAGGTCAACTAGCAAAATACACTTAAAAATCAACACATTTCATAAATGAGATTTTTTTCTTTTTTTAGGGTTCATAAATGAGAATTTCTTACAGCACCGTCCATCTTTCTCGTATGCCCTTTGAAAATCCAAAATGAGTATTTTTACCATTTTTAAAGTTGAAAAATTGGCCACAGTTCAACTGTAGCTGACTAAATTTTTCAGTTTTCAGGATTTTTACCAATTTAAATTTTATAATCTGAACATAACAACTAGGTCAGATTTTAGGATTTGAACATCTTTGTCACATGCTTAGAACTCGTCTTGTGCCAAAAAAATCATGGGAAAAAAATGTGAAATTTACTTTTGATAGAGGAGGGGTTCTAAACATGTAAAAAAGTGTTTTGATCCTAAAATTCAAATGTGTAGAAATACTTGTTTTATGTTCGGATTTTAGAATTTGATTGGATAAAAATCCTTAAAAACAGTTTGTCAAAGTTTAACTTTGACAAAAACGACCATGGCTAAATTTGTCTTCAAAAATAGTGAAAATGCTCATTTTAAATTATAAAGTCCGAAAATCTAAGAGTATTTTTGGATTTTTAGAGGATGCGCGAGAAGGACATAGAGTGCTACAAGAAATTCTCACTAAATAGATTAGAGATGTGAGATTTTCAACCCATTTTTTTAGATCGACATATTGTGATTATTACCCCGTTTTCGAAGGTTAGTGGAGGAATGGAGCAACTTCACTCATTGTACCACCACACATATGACTCTGACAAGTCACAAATGAATCTTCCAACTCACTAAATATGACATGAGAAAATTATATGTCACGTTTTAAAAAAATGGACCGGTATTGTTTTATTGTAAAAAGATTTATAAGAAAAAGGTTTTAATTTTATGAAATGTTGAAATCAAGAACTAAGAACAGACTAAAATACTAAAACACTATCTATTTCTTTAATGTCTCTAGAAACAACTTTAAAATTCTTTAGAGTATTGTAACTTTTTTGACAAATTTGAATATCGTAACTAACCGGTTAGAAAATATGTATAAGTGATAGTTTTACAAAGATTTAAGTTTTCAAGAAAATTTGTTTTTATTTTTCACTAAGCACTTTAACAAAAAGAAAAAGAAAAAGGAACCGGTCCCTTTTTTATCAACTCGAACTAGAAGTTCCCATATGACATTATGTGATATTCAAGCTCCTCAATATGATCTTCTCGTTGTTACTCTGCCTTTAATTTGCAAAGCTATTAAGGATTTTCTTAATAGGAAAACGATTGATGAAATTGTTAATTAGTTGATATTCTTGTTTTAATTGCAATATATAATAAATGTTGACTGTAATTGATTATAATGTGAAGGTGAAAGGAGTTGAAGAAATATCTCCCAAATCTCCAATTGCAAGAAGCCAGCCTGCTACATTCAGCATTTCTGCAACTGCGGGTATTGTATATCTTGTATACTAAATTTTATTGTGTTATATTTGCACATTATTACTTTACATGCACACATTTAATTAAATAATACATAGTAGATTTTAAGCAGTCCAATTATCCAAATTAACAAATGCAAGTATTTCATGACTCAGGTGAAGTAGTATCAAGAGGGAAGCTGGTGATTGATGTGTCATATTTTGGATGGCACATACATAGTGAGACACATGACCTTTGACAAGAAACATCATGCCTATGATAATTGGAACTTGGAGAACACTGTTACATCATTTGTGACCTCAAAAATTAATGTTATTGTTATGACTTTGTTAGAGATAGTTTGAGATTTGTTAAAATTAGTTGAATGTATTGGTTTATACCTTAGGGATCACTCACACATTCATTGTAATCAACTACTTCATTCTATTAATTCTAAATTCGATCGATATTTCTGTCAATCAATTTAACTTCTTTTCATGTTCAAATGTATAACTTGATTTTTGTCATGTTTCTTACTTTGTATCTGTATCAAATTTGCAGGGTTCGTACTCTTTGAAGATGAAGATGCTTGATGGAAACAAACATGAGTTGACATGCATTCAATTCAATTTGATTTCATTATTGGGTTTATTTCCACTGTGGCTGATAGTTGAGTGATTTATCATATTCAGATTCTGTTTCAATAAATAAATAAATTATTTGTACAAACTGCAAAGGAACCAGTTAAATTTAATATTTGGTTCCTTGTACTGGAAGTTGTGGTTGTAAACAAATCATAAATTATTACTTGTAAATTTAATATTGCGTATATGGTATACTGTTGTTTGGTTCACGTGGAAGTGATTAGTCCCGCATCAACTATGAATAAACTATATGCTAGATATATAAGAGAGAGATGTCTCATATTCTTAATGTCATAAAGTTATCGATATTGATGTGGTATTGCAGTCCCCAGATGATCCTAAAATATTGACTCGTTATTGCTCCCGGTCTTCCCAAGACTCACCCAAACGTCATGATATATTGTTGCATATAATAAACGTGGCACAAGGACTAGACTTCGAAGCAGTAAGACAGGAAGCATCGAAAAGTTGGCAAGCACTTGTAACATGCTCTACTGTAAAGGGTGATTAGTGCAAATTTGTGGTCTAATATGAGTATCAATATGAATTGAATTCAAAGTGTTTGGTTCATTTGCATCCAAACTTAAGCACCTGCCTATTTCTGAACGACATACTTCGATGTAAAGTGCATCTGTGTTTAGCCACAAATGTATTTCAACTTTTAAAATTATGTTTGGTGGGGAAATGAAGGATTCCACTTGTGTACCATTAAGGTATCAATGGTATATACCATTGGTCAATTAGAGTGTGTCACTTACCAATGTTACTTTATAAATGCTTTATTTGATATAATTTTTTAAACGATGTGCCACGTGGCACATTCTAATTGAGCAATGGTATATACCATTATGGTACACAAGTGCTATCCGGGAAATGACACACTTTTTGGGAATGGACATAACATAATATAATCGGTTGCAACTTGCAATCCTATCTATAGTGTTTTTTTCTTTAATTTTGGTTACAACAGTTTTTTTTATCGTTCCAGTATGGCACTTTTATGTGCGTGATGACTGCATTTGATTGCGGATAGAAGGATATGGAAAAGGTTCTCTTCTATATATTTACTGTAAACTTTAATTTGCTTGAAAGAGATGAAATCAAAAGAGAGATTTTGGAATATAATGGTGGTCGTGATTGAATATCTTTTAGAATATTCGCAGTGAATATGATGCAATGAAAATTAGAAGAATTTGTAAACCTAATCTTATTATGTTCAAGTTTACTATACTCCAAAATTTATGCTCAGAGATATTCAACTATGTCAATTATCAAATTACTTCAATTTATTATGAGTGAATATGGAGGTATACAAGTGTCTTCTTGCTTGTGTTCCCAACAGAGGCATAGCATGTTCCACATTTATCCCAAGTGATCCCACATTTGACCAATGAGGACGTGACATTTACATAAAGGGTGTCTAATCATGACCAACGACACTATATGTTTTCTTCACATATAGCAAACAAATAGGTGCGGTTCAAGGACACCCCACTTATATATATCGGTATCGAACCAACTAAGTCATGTGCCAATAAATTGATACTATAAGGATATAGTTAGTTAGTTCACCCGTCAAAATTAATCATGCGAATTCATCCACTTCATACTTTTTAAGCAATATACATTATACCATCCTCCCTCAACAAAAAAAAATACATTATACCATCCATTAAGTCATTTAATTGTATCAGATTAATTCTCTATGGCTTTCTTTGGTCTCATAGATCTTTAAGTCTTATGATGTGTATAGTGTTACTATTATTTCCCACATATTCCATTAAAAAAACACGCATGTCTTCGTTTTATTAATGACCTTGCATGAAAAGGATTGGTCATTTATGCTACATGCATCTCTTTCTCATATCATATGTAAATATCTCTCGCCCATTTTATAAAATTAGGTTAAACAATTTAGGACAAACATATTGTGCTAGACTAGAGAGAAAAAGAGTTGGAGTAATTGCTCTATGAGATTTTTGTATATTAGACGACTTTTAAGGTTATGCAACCTATTCCTCTTCTCTCTCGCGCGTTAGTTATCCAATTTGTTTAACCTAATTTAAAATGGACAAGAAGAACTAATAAGAATGAAAAAGAGGTGCACATAGGATAAGTGATCAACCATGTTCATGTCAAATTAATTTTTAATTTTAAACAGACATGTGTGTATTTTATAACCTGGTGTAGGGTAATTGTGTAAACAAAATGAGACTTCAATGACTTCCGTAAAAAAAACGCATGATATATTTAATATTTTGACTACTTTTAAATTTACATATGTCACATTAATCACATATATCAATCATATAGATACTTTATACAAGACCATGATTGAGGCACCACCAAATGGTGGGTAAAGTGTCAGTCCTCTAATATGATAAAAGATGATTGATAGTGGGTATAGCTTTTGCCCCCACACCATGCAGTGATCATTCAAAATGACTTTTGAATTTTGATAAAGCAACTCAACACAACAAAGCTTTTCATTTTCTACTTTATATAGTCAATAGAAACTAAAAGATAGAACTTATCTCCAACCCAATTCTAGCTCTTAATCTACTCACTCACAATCCTCCATACAAGTCATTCTCAAAACCTCACCCTCTTTCTTTTCCTCACTATTTAAGTGGATCGTAGCATGTGTAGTGTAGTAGTAGCAACCATCAATTATTTTTGAAGATATCATGAAAGGAATGAGAAGCAACTTTCTTAGAAAATTGCAACTCTTCCCAACCAAAACAAATTCCAAACAAAGCCTCATTCTTCAACTCAACACTCCAGATATGTTCTGCATCCAAAAATGCCCTACTTCACCGTTCTTCGACGACCACAAAGTAAATGATTCGAGGTGGACCTCAGCCCATTCCGGAACAGTAAATAACCTTACTGACCTAGAGTTTAGCCTTGACGGAAGTGACGATAACGATGATAAGATACATCATTTTGAGGAACAAGAATTCAATTTCAAATTAGCTACAACAACACAAGTAGCTTGCATCAAAGGGTATCCATCTCTTAAAGATTTTGAAGAAAAATGTCCACCAGGAGGAAGCAATTCAATCATTCTTTACACAACAAGTTTGAGAGGAATAAGGAAAACATTTCAAGATTGCAACACAATCCGTTTCTTGTTGAGAAGTTTAAGAGTAATGTATCATGAAAGGGATGTGTCTCTGGACTTGGAATATAGACAAGAGTTGTGGAATATATTGGGAGAGAAAGTGATTCCTCCAAAGCTTTTTATCAAAGGAAGGTACATTGGAGGAGCTGAGGAAGTGTTTGGTTTGCATGAAATGGGTTGGCTTGGAAAGATTTTGGAAGGAACACCAACTGTTTCTAGTGATTGTCTTTGTATTGGTTGTGGTAACATGGGATTTACTATTTGTTCAACTTGTTGTGGAAGTTGCAAAGTCTTCATCAACAATGGTGACAATGACAGCAGCAACAATGAATGTTTCCTAAGATGTCATGAGTGCAATGAAAATGGACTTGTCAAATGCACCATTTGCTGCTAGAAATTGATTGATCATATTAAAAGCTCCAACTTTTTCCACCCCCTCAACTCTCAACTTTACATTCGAAAAAGACATAAGTTTTTATGTCGTTTAGTATTTTTTTTCGTAAGAAAGTATACTTCCCAAATCATGTAAAAGTATCACTAATGTCTAGGATGTGTTTGATTTTGATATCTTGTTGTAATATAGTGTATTTAATTTTCCTTAGACATGGTTCTTATGTTAGCATGATATAGTGCCTTAACTATCTGATATTTCCCTTTAAATGGACATTGTATGAAACCCGTTTATAGATGTAAAACATGCTGATGTTGTGTAGGGACTAATTAATTAAAAATTAGTACTTGGTTGTTATATTATTGCTTCTGTAAAGCAACTCTCTTTTGGTCGATAGTTCTGCATTGATTGAATGGAAAATATTGAATCCAAACATCTTATTTCGTCTTTAAATATATAAAAATAATGAGTACTTAGTTCCTAAAGTATATAAAAAAAATTCAAGTTAGTCTTTAATGTTATGTATTTACAAAATACTAGACTGATGAAATAAATTTTAATATACATTAGTGATTAAATAAAATAATTTTCATGTACTTCAGATATACTTTTTATATATATTTTACGTAATACATAAAAGAGATAGCGATATTTAAAAGATAAGATTAAATTGATAATTTGGTAAAGTGTTGCAAACAAACTACTACAAAGACCAACATAATGCCCCGTAATAAACCAGCTTATTGTATAATTCACTGCATCTATAATTGCATATGACCAATCTCTACGAACTCACCGCTATTAGTTCATCAAATATTGCAATAACTCCCTAAAAAACATCAAATACTGCAATAAGAAGAAGAAGAAAAAAAAACCTCAAATGTAGAAAGGCTTAACAGTTAACACCACTTCACTGAAAAAAATTAGGGGTACGGAAAGATTTTAAAACTTGTTGAAGATGATTTTCAACGAAGGAGAAGACATGTGAAAAGTTGATAGTGGAACTAGATTGCTTCAAATTCAAAATATAGGGGGGATTCATCCTATATTTTAGTTTTTTCTATCCTTTTATTTATATATTCTATATATAAGAATGTTATTTTGTTGATGTCATTTAAAAAGATAAGAATTTATGTTATATTTGTTATATTTTATTGTTGTTATTTGAAAGAAAAGATAGTACAGTCTTTTACAATATGAAAGTCCAAAATATATTTTATCCATACCTATAATTTTAATCAAATTTTTATAAAGGTTAATTAAGTTTTTAATCCCTATAAATACTCACAGTTTTGTTTTTAATCCCTACAAAATAAAATCACACTTTTTAGTCCCTGTGACATTTTCCTTAAGCATTTTAGGGACCAAAAATGTTGATGGAAATTTTTTACAGAGACTAAAAATGTTGATGGAAAATTTTTATAAGGACTAAAAATGCAGATGGAAAGTTTTATAGGGACTAAAAAGTGTGATTTTATTTTGTAGGGATTAAAAACAAAATTCTAAATATTTATAGGAACCATTTACTTAATTAACCCTTTTTATAAAAACTATTGTTCGTAGTTTATAGGTATTAACAAAATAAAAAGAGCATAACGTTAGTTATAATAATGCTCATATTGATATAGATTTTGTGATTATCACATAATGTGATTGTTTTCATGTAGTTAGTTTAAATAATTTTTGTTTATATCAATAAATTATATTTTTTATGAACTAATTATTCAATTTAATTTAATAACACAACATACACACACATTGTATATTACATTTTTTTTTTGTAAATCAAGTATCCTCGGTGCACAATTGCAGGGACTAATCGTTCAAGCATTGTGGGATTTAAATGGATGATAAACTCTTTCTCTAAGAGTTTTAACATTGTTGCATGTCCAAGACTGGATTCAAACCCAGGGTTTTGATTAAACTAGAAGAGACTTATGCAATCTCATCTAAACCTCTTGTATTACATTCTTATATTTTAAAACTTTTAAAATTTATTTTAAACATAAATATTTAAGCTAATTAAATTTATTTACATAATAATTAAATATCATTCGAACTCTGCTAAGCCACCTCACGGTTGACAAAAATCACTGTAATATTCCTTTAAAAAAAATCACCATGCATAATCGTTTTATAATATGAAATACATTAAATTATTCTATAACTATAATTTTGAGGATCAATATAATCATTTGTTTGATTTACAACTGATTTTTTTTTGTCAATTTTACAAATTATTTTTATTGAAGACATATTTATACTTTGCATCATTAAAAAACAGTAATGATAGGAACATTCATTTTAACACTTTTTTTTTAATATTCATTATCTTATTGATTGAAATACATGTAGATCCAACGACTTCGAAAATGAATTTCACATAAAGTAATGAGACATACATGTATTTCATTTAATAAAAGAAAAGTGTTAAAATGAGTATAGCTGAAATTATTCTTAAAAAAAATCCAATTTTTATAATGAGTGATTTGAAAAATGTTTTGAAAATACTCCTTTTTGCCATGGTCATTGGTCCTTTAATTTTTTTTTGGCTCATACACACACATATATATATATATATGAGTTTGTTAACATAGACCAACAAAAAACATGAAGATCCAAGTTAGCAAAAGTGCACATTTTTATTTGGACAAAAAAATCAATATCCACTAGTGTAAACGAATTTAAAGTAAGGGATAGTTTAATAAATATCCATCAAACTATTTGTTATAAAATAAAAGTGGGTCTAAGTTAGCAAATTGGTGCAAGTTAGCAAATATGCTTTAATGAAAATTACTAAAGTAATCCTCAAGCTATTTGTAATAAAATAAAAGTGAGCCTAAGTTAGCAAATTGGTGCAAGTTGACAAATACTCCCTTCGTCTCGGATTAACTGAGCCAAAAGCTCATTTCACACGTATTAAGAAAAATGTATAAATGAAGGAGAGAGAAAAATAGTTTTAAGTGCACTTGTTAAGTATTGGTGCATTCTCCACTATCATAAATGTAAAGTGGAATATATTGAATTGGAAATGATGAAAGTAACATTAATTAGAGTTGTAAAGGGAAAAAAGTAATTAATACTGTATTGAAAGGTGAAATGGCTCAGTTATTTTAGGACTTTTTTTTAATATAAATGACTCAGTTATTATGGGACGGAGGGGGTATGTTTTAATGAAAAATTGTTAAAGTAACTCTCATACTATTAGTTTTAAATAATAAAGATGAAGTATATTTTTGGTCCATCATTGGTCCTTTAATGTTTAGGCTCATATATATATATATATAAAATAAAGTTACCCAACGGATTATTTTATCTTTAATTCATTTAATGCATGATTATTATTTCTGAAGGATACAAAAGGAAAAAACCATTAATTGTATCTTTGTTTGGTAAGAAAATGCGAAGTTTTAAGACAAGAATAAAATACTAAAGATCATTTAATGGTCGTGATAAGAGATGCGAGAAAGAAATATATATATATATATATATAAAGTTACTAAATAGTTTAATATCTTTAATTCATTTAATGCATGTATTTTATTTTATTTTGGGTTTTTCTATCATGTGCAAATTTGCACATGTTAAGAAGTTTAAAGTAGTAACTTTGACTTGGAACTTGTGTTTTTTATATTAAATATGTAACTTTTAATCAATAATTGTTGGTTTTCAATGAAA
>Ga0315915_1004274_pt1 | contig 18076 bp, 4 predicted proteins | sample MpolbnodulesMG_FD_207738 | JGI IMG/M metagenome (GOLD analysis project Ga0315915, IMG submission 207738) | Medicago polymorpha root nodule microbial communities from Los Angeles, California, United States - branched nodules | ecosystem: Host-associated > Plants > Roots > Nodule | place: USA...
TAGCAGGCTCTTGAATGTATTGCTTGTTCTGCTCCAACAATTGCTTGTAGTAAACAGTTCCATGTTTCGATACAAATTGGGATGCTTGACATGCTTTCGACTGCAATGCCTTCAACTTCGACGCCATAGAATCTGCAAAAGAGAACAATATAATACAGTATAATACTCCTAATCCATAATTATTATCTTTAAACAATCAAAATAATTAAACTAATTGATGATCAACCAATAAAACCCTACATATTCGGCAATTTTATGAAGGATAATTAGATCGAATTAAACGAGAGTGTGTGTGTGTGTGTTCAGATCTAAAAGAGGAATGCAACAAAAAAGGAGAAAAAAAATAAGAATAATATGAAATAAGGAGTGATGATTGATCGATTGAAGAAGGTTACCTAGTTGTGGGAGTGAGTGAATCGACCGGAAATTGCAAGGATGCGCCTCTCTTTGCTTGCCTCTTCCTAAAACCTCTTTTTTCGTCAATATCTCTCTTCAGCAAGTTTCGTTTCGTTTCCTACACTATACTATTGCCACCCCCTACTTTTTCTTTTTCACAAAATACCCCTGTTTTCAGATTAATTTCTATAAATTACTAGATTGTTGACCCGTGTGTCGCACGGATTTATTGTTAAGGGACTGACATATGAATAATAAAATGAAATATATAATTAGTAACAGTGAAAAAAAGAACAGGTGATAATCCATAGTAGACAAAATAAAACACTTCATAAAATGTATAACATCTAAAAATATTATAAAGGAAAATTCGGTAATCCTATCAATAATTCGGTAAAAGAAAAATGAAATTTTTAGTACATTGGCATGTAGTTTCATCACACATTGTAAAATATTTCCTCATATACGACGTTAGACGTCAGATTGGTATCAACAAACACTACTAATAACAATTCAAAAACCACTACTTAAGTTATATGCTTCGAAAAATATGTTTTTTTAAGTGTCTATCTAATAAAACAACACTTGGGTACACATTATGTTCCAAATTAATTCCTTTTGAGCGGTTGTTCCATAATTATTAATACAATTAAATTGATGATGATATTATTAGTTAAAAACAATGACCACCAGTAAAATAAATGACTACTTATTTAACAAAACAAAAAACCATCAAGTACTGTTGCAGAATCACTTTTCCCTTCCTCTATATGCAATCCGATCCAAGGAAAGGTGATTCTCACCTCAAAATTCATTTACAGATGCATAACTTATCTTGCAAAGAAAGAAATAATAAAAGTATGCATATGAAATAAAGGCTAACAACAGAATAAGGTTTTGAACAAAACAAAATTCAGATTAAGTTCAAAAAACATTGACATTACACGACACAGTCTGAATCCTTAGATAACAGACCAAGAAATTGCGACAAAACTAAATAGGAAAACTGCCAAAATTGGTGTAAACGTCTCAAAGAAAAGTGTACAACTTGTAAAAAAAAGGCCTGCAGAAACAATAGATATATACAATGACACAACATGATGGGAATGAAAAATTCATCAGTGAGGAGAAGTATCAAGGATTGCTGCATTTTAGAGGGAATTTGTTAGGTTAAATTGGTGCGCTGCATTTTAGATGGAATTTGTTAGGTTAAATTGCAGCTAACCTAATGCAGCATTTTAGAGGGAAATTACTAGGTTAAGTTGCTGCAGACCGAACAAAATTAATAAATAAGGATATTGTTGCATAGAAATTAGGGTATTTTGTTTGTAAATGTATTAAATAAGTGTACATAAAAAAAAAGTACAGAAACAATAGATATATACAAACGTGAGAAACTGGGTACATAAACAATAGATATATACAGACGATGAAAAACTGGTGCATTGTATTTTTTTAGATGAATTAGTTAGGTTAAATTGATGCTAACCTAATACAGCAAATTAGAGGGAAGGTGCGCTGCATTTTTTTAGATGAATTAGTTAGGTTAAATTGCTGCTAACCTAATACAGCAAATTAGAGGAAAAATATTAAGTTAAGTTGCTGCAGACCTAACAAAATTAACAAATAAGGATGTTTTTTGTTACTACTTACCGTACACAAACCTAATTTACATATTTCAATTTCAATTAGACAACAAAAATTATCCGAAAAAGTAAAATTAGATTATTAGGTTTTTCTTTTAGGAATTAAATTGTTAGTTGAAAAGGTCAAAAATCTATAACTTTTTTATTTTAGTCTCAACTCAATTAAATATATATAATCAAGTTAGCTCATAAATCGAACAAGTCGTAGCTTGAGTTAGCTCGAGTTAAGGAATTCAAATTTTAACTCAAATTCAACTCAAAGAAGGTGAATTTTGACCCTCAAAATAGATATTTTCTTTTCAGATTCAAAATTATGGCAACAAGTCATAAATGTTGAACCAAAACTAAGGGCTGAGACTACGTTAGGAATTAACGTGGTAATTGAACCAAAAAAATAAATTTTAAAACGGGAAATATTTTCGTTAATTTGATAAAACAATGAGACAAAAGTGCAATTAAAAACAAAGAAGTCTCGAGAACATTTCCTAGCAAGAAGCACAAAAAGTAATACTAATACCCTATCTAAACATTTATTAGCGGGTTTTGGTGATAAAAATTGTATTATGTGAACGATAACACATTCACACAAATGACTGAATTAAAACAATCAATCTACAGTAATAGTATTAAGTATTATTGCTGTACTTTTCATACATCAAAGGCAATAAACAAAAATATGTGATGAACATAGTGAAATTTTCATGTATGAGCATCAGATTTTAAATATTTATGTCATTGCAACGTAGTGGGAGGTAAATATTCAGTATTTAACTAAGCTAGGCTTAATTCATTATTTTTTTTTAAAGGAGCCTTAATTCATCATAATGACAACAAATAAAACGCAAGCAAAATTCAATAGTTTTTATTCTCATTGTAATATTTCATGCAAAGCCAAAAACATTAATATTTATTAAAAATGGCAAAAATGAATAAAAAAAATTACAGGAAAATAATTATCGGCTAGCTTTCTAACATGATAAAAAAAGAATCCATTGTATATCCCGCTTCAAATACAGGAGGTTACTGAGGCTTATTAACCACTAGTTTCTCAACCTTTTTTTCCTCACATAAAAGAATGACAAATTGATTGTAGAATGCCCAAAATCAACGTAATGTTATAAATGACAGTACTCTTGGCTTTAGGAGTAAAGAGCCCCGCTAAATCGAACATTGTAAAATGGTTACTATCAGACATAGTATCCTGTGAAAGTAAATCCCCTTCCAACAATCTGACCAGCACAAAACCATGCATAACATTCCAGGCCAAACAAAACAGCAATACCTGCATCTTCAATCTTTAAATCTTGCTTATTCTTCCAGATTTGCTTGACATAATCAAGTTCCTTATGAAAGGATTCACAACGATTTGGAATACTGCAAAAGATTGATGAGTTATAACTTATATGAACGCACAAGAACCGAATTAGCACATAATAAAATAGATCTGCTATACATATAGCTAAAAGAAGAAACTACGGAAATGCCACTAAGAAGCACCACATGGGAATTCTGATCAATATATCAGATCACATGAACCCTAATTCATGGCCTGAACTCTGCGATATCCAACACTGAACTCAAGTGTAGTCAACTGTGGATAGTGAAAAATAGCGGATTGTTCAAATTCCACTATGCAACAGTGCCATAGTGCCGCTATACCCACTATTTCACAGTATTTTGTACTAAATAGCGTATTGCGGAAACATTAGCGATTTGTCAAATACACCGTGAACTCTAAACTAAGGGTTGCATCACACTACATTACTAAACACTTCATTGCTATTTCACAGTATTTTGTACTAAATAGCGTATTGTGTAAACAATAGCGATTTGTCAAATTCTGCTATGCATTAACAACACTGTGAACTCTAAACTAACTAAGGGTTGCATCACACTACATTACTAACACTTCATTGCTAAGAAAGGATTCATGTCGACCACATGATTATCCGATCATCTTTTATACTGTATAATAATAACTAACAAACTGTGTTGTTAATCCCAGATAGCATCGCATCGACCCCCTAAAATGCTATAGTGGTATATCGAATAGTGGGATAGCCGCTATTGCAATGACTAAAAATCGGTGTACAAAGTAAGCATAAATATTCAAAAATAAAAAAATACACGAAATTATAAAAACCATCATACTTGATAATTAAAGAACCTAAAGTACAAAACAACAAAACTTAAAAAGAGAAGAAAAACATAATAGAAACAAACTAAAAGTAGGCAGAAAAACATAACGATTGTTTGTGCGCTTAACACAACAAAATGAGGAACAGAACATTACCCTTTTAACTCTAGAAAAAACAGTTAAAAAAAAAGGAAGAGGAATTTTGCTCTAAACTCCTACTAGCAGACACGATAGCAGTTTAGGGCAGCAAATTCACTGTAATTGGTTGCTGCAACCACTACTATTGTTGACTGTGGTTCGCGGGCCAAAACCACTGTGTCGAACCCTACCACAGATACGATATTCCGCTATAGCACGCTATTGACAACATAGCTAGCAAATACTAAAATATTGATGTTAATCTAATATAAAAGTAATATTTTCACAATAACACTGAGTATTTGACAATTAACTTTGTAGTTCAAGGGTAAGTTTCAATTAATATGATTGAACACTGAACATATTAGGATCAAAACTTGAAACCTCGCCTCCAGGGTTTTCTCCCTTGTCAATAAAGGGAAGGGTAGACAGTTAGAAATGTAACGACATCAAAACACAAAAAAGAATAAAATCATTTGCAATCAATAAATTATGGCCAACAAGTACATATATTAGCGAGTATTAAACACTAAATCTAACTAGATTTATTAAGGAAAGGGATAAAATAAAACCTAGAAAGGTGAGCGTAAAATAGTTGCTTGGCCAGAAGTTGGCATTTCTCTACTGTAGCAGGATCCTGAATGTATTCCTTGTTCTTCTCCAACAGCTGATTGTGGGAAGAAGTTCCATGCTTGGTTAAAAATTGGGACGCTTGACATGCTTTTGATGTCAACTGCTGCAACTTCGACATCTGCAAAAGACAAATGTACAGTAAGGTACAAGGTAAACAATCTATTACACTACTCCTTATCCATATTACTCCTTTCGTCCTAAATTACAATTCCCTTTGGAAAAAAAGTTGCCTTAAATTATAATTACTTTTTCTATTATACTTAATAATTTATTAGTCTTTCTTCTTTCAATTCTTAAATTTATCTTTTCCATACTAATACTGTTAATGAAGTTAATTTTGTAAAAATAGCTCATAACTTATTTTTAAAATTAATCACATTTCTTAGTTATGTATGAAATGACCAAAAAGAATTATAATTTGGGACAGATGGATTTAATCGTTTAGGTGTGAAGACTTAAATTTGTCTCTAACAATTTTTCTCGCAACCTACAAACAACAATACCTAAATTTAGCTAATCTAAACATGTTAGAAACCTAAATTTGGGTTCTAAATGCAAAGTCAAAACCCTAAATATTCGATCAATTTTCATAACACCAATAACAAAACTTTGAAGAGATAAAGTTGGTCGGAGCAAAGAATCAGAAAATGAAATCGTAAAAGCAAGAGAAATCAGATCTAAAGAGGAATCCTAAATAATATCTCAGAATGAGTGATAATTCATCGATGAAATAAAGAACGGAAGAAGGAGGAATGTTACCTTGTTGAATGAATAAACATAGTAATCGGAATTTATTCGCCGCCGCTACCTCCTGACGCTACAAGCACTAAGGATACGAGTCACTGAACTCTCTAACCTTGTGTGATGTGTGTTTTATCGACTTTTTTATTTTCTTTATTTCTACGTCATCTTCTTTTTTTAATTCTCTTTTTCAGTTTGGGTTAGACTAGACTGTTTGGACCATATAAACCCAAAGTAGGTGGCAACAATGAGGTACTATTAACACCCATATTATTGCTAATACTCCGCACAAATTTGTTTTGTTTTTTCCTTCCAAGTATGCTCTATTTTCTTAACAGACTATTCGTAAATCAATTTTAGGAAAAATCCGTGATATTTTTTGAAGAAGAAAAATGGAATATATTAATCACCAGACACTCACTCACTTTTCTGTTGGGTGAAACTCATGTGTGTCTCACCATTTTACGAAGGATCCATTTCTAAAATATGGCATCCGTCTAAATTTCATCCAATAAAAAGAGTAGATGTTTGAGATATTGTTAGGAAGATAGTGTCTATAACACTACTCTTGGTTGTGTTTCTTCATGGAGAGCGACAACCAATTGGGGTGAAAGAGAAGAAGGAAAATAATTTAATAGAGATGTCGTACTATTAGTAAAAAAAAAATAAAATCATATAACTATAACTACACAACCAAATGGTCATAATTAGAAAGTATGTTATTCTTGAAAAAATATTACTAACTAATGTCACTTCATTTGAAAAATGTCATCTTAAGAAGAAATATCACTAACCAATGGTCCTCATTGTTTAGTGGTATGATGATACAGACTAAAAAGTATATCTTCTTATATATAATATAGCGTTAATTAAGGAAATGGTTCCTATAAATATTCATAATTTTACTTTTAGTTCCTATAAAATAAAATCACACTTTTTAGTTCCTATAAAAAATTTCATCAACATTTTTAGTCCCTATAAAATTTTTCCATCGGCATTTTTAGTCCCTGTAAAAAATTTCCATCAACATTTTTTGTCCCTTAAATGCTTGAGGAAAAATGTCACAGGGGCTAAAAAGTGTGATTTTATTTTGTAAGGTTAAAAACAAAACTGTGAATATTTATAGGGACTAAAAACTTAATTAACCCTATAATGTGTGTGTGTGTGTGTCTGACGTGTGTAGGCATGGCAATGGGACGAAGTGAGGATGAGTTTTAATTTTCTTGTCCTTATACCCTATTCACATACACTTACATGTTACTCTACCTATTCTAACAGAGATGAGAAATTGAATCATGTCTCTTATGAATTCGTATGTCCCAGTCACATCTCATCTCTATAGTGAATAAGCTTATGTAACATTTTGGAAGCGTCTGCTGGGATGATTAAGTTTATGTTTGGAACAAAAACACATTTAAGAAAATAACAAATCAAATCACGTCATTACGTCAACATTAAAATAAAAGAAAAGGTTCCCAACGTGAGTTGAAAAGAGGTGGTTGTGAAATAAATTGTCGATAGGTAATTTTTTAAAGTAACATTCAACAATTTTTGGCCAAAGCTCATTCCATTCAATTTTATGCATTCAAAAAAATTACTTTTATTAGTAAATACTTAATTAATATTGTGTTTGGCCTAACTTCTCCTTAAAAATGTAAAGAACTTGGAAAAAAGCTGGGTCAAACGATACCTTAATCTCCTACAACAACAACGTAGAAACAACTGATTTGGGAGAAAAATTGAAAAGTAGTTAAAAGTTATTAAAAATATAAAAATTATAAAATAATTAAAAAAAATTGTGAGGAGCAAAATGAAAAATACACCCATATAATAGTGAGTTGGCAACCTCCAAATTTCACTAATTAGAAAATTACAAAAATGTCCGTCCTAGAAGTAAAATGGAAAATTCATATGACATCATATTTATAAATAGTATATAGACTATAGTATCTCATGCATATAGTACTTGCCATTGCAAATGAATCAATCGGCTATAATTACTCCTCTCAGAAAGTGAAAATAGGCTACAATAAATACAGAATGGTAACCACTACGAGTACGTGACTCTCATATTTTTATTTTTTTGTTCGAAACTATGCGGCTCATCCTAAAAGAATTGAAGAAAGCTTCCAGACCCTCATGTTCCCTTGCCACTAAGGCTGTATTTGATAAAGTAATTAAAGTGTTCGATAATTTAGTGGTTCAACTAACTTATCGATATAGAATGACATAAAAGAACAATTTTAATTCACAATAAAATCTATATCAATTAATATTCAAAATGTTTCTTTTTACAAAATATTTAAGAAGTTGTTTTTAGATAAATAAAATATTTAAGATACTTATAATTAGTAATTTAAATATATAATTATATATATAATCTATTTATTATTATTAAATTGATTTTTTCGTTGAAATTTTATTTTAAGTATGTACACTTTATTACCAAAATGTCAAAATTAAATCCAATTTAAGTATTTAAATTTAATTTATTAATTTTATATATCATTTATGTTATATTTTTAAATTAATTTTTGATTCACTACAATTTAATTTTATATTTATTTGATTTAATAGTTTTTACTTTATAAAACATTTTTTTTAAAGATAAATATTAATATTTAAATTATTTTTTATCCATTTGCTCAGGTTTGAATCATAATTTTTAACTCCTTATCTCCTAGCTCAAACCAATTGAACTACTCAAAACCCCACTTTATAAAATAATTAAACACACTTACTCAAACGTATTATTATTATATATGCATTTTTAACAATTTAACAATAACGGATAGAAGCTCCCTAAAAAACAACAATGGATATATAGTTAAATAATAATATCATGAATATTTTTATACTGAATTGTTATGTATATTATTGACAACGAAAGGTAAGTTGTACCCAAAAAGACTTTTTTTTAGGCAACCAAAAAGACTTGTTAAAAGTTAAAACAACGAAAATAATATTCTGAGAGAAGAAAAAAAACAATGGAACGCATATTCTATAAAAATAACCACCGAAGGCATTCCCTAAAAAATAATCGGAAGACATAACAATGGGTATTTATTATATAATAACCATTTATTTGAAGTTATAAGGATAGAAATGGATTTTAGGTAAAAATAATAGGGTAAAATTGGAAGAAAAAATGATAAGCTATAAGCTATAATCTCAAACGCTACTTAGAATAGCGTCTAAAAAATAATTTATAAGCTTGTGAAATAAGTTATAAGCTTGTGGTAAAAAAACATTACCAAACAAAACTTTTTTGGTCAAACGAGCTTATAAGCTATCTGCTATAAGCTCATTTTTTGGTCTTACCAAACAAACCCTAAGTATGTGTTTGGTATACAGTTTGTACTTAAGAATCATGTTTAAACACATCTCCCAATGCAAATTTTAATGCAAAAGGCAAACTCTACATATTGTAGCTTCTGTCCAAACGGCGTTTTTTTTCCAATTCCACCGTTATAACAAACACATCATAAGACATATAACTCATGGTCTTCCAACCACTTGGGCCTGAGTTTTGTTCAGATTGGGCTAGGTTTGATTGAGAGGAACTTTCTACACCTCTGAATATTCACCACGAACGTATACAACAACAAAATCATTAGAATATTAATCCATAAGAGCACTGCTATTGTGCACGACTAATTAAGAGCACGACTCACACAACAAAGCTTTAATTTTGTTGAAATTAAATTTTAATTAAAATAAATGTTTAAAACCATAAAAGGTGACTTGTTGAATACAAGCTGTGTGCATTACACGACAAAAGTTGGCGTGTTATTAAGCATAATTCAATCCATAATCATAGGTAGTTAGTTACATAACCGTTTTTGAACTTTGATGAGTTAGTTACTAATAAGTTGCATTACAAGTCAATTGTATATAACTAGTTTTTTTTTTTTTTTTGAAGCAATTGTATATAACTAGTTGTAATGCTCTTTTTCATTGATCAATGAATAACTAGACTACATCAAACTCTTCCTTCTCTATAACCTCTTCATCCTCCTTTCATTCATTCTCTTCTTTCATTTGTTCATTCATTCATACGCTTACTTGCAAAGCAAGAAATCTAATGTTGCGCTAATAAAAATAACATAACTTTTCTATCTTTTTTTTTTTTGAAAGAGACTTTTCTATCATTTAAAAGTACACTTTTATTCATAAAATACTGTCGGAAAGTTCACTACTAAAAGCATACCCCGTTTTTTAGATATGTGGAATGGAGAACCTTGTACCTTCTATTTCCTACCCTCTTTAATATCATATGCAAAATAATATTAAGCAGAGAGAAAAATGGAAATAAAATTGTATAGATAAAATGAAGAATTGTTGTTTACAATAGGTGTGGAATACTCTTTATACGTAGATCTCAAAGTAACTATCAAAACCAACTAGTCTAACTATTTTGCAACTACTTTTGAGAGCCCCACAAGTTAGATTGTGGTACAATATGGCCATGTTTGGATAAACAACTTATATTGATGCTTATAGCACTAGAGCTTACATCATAAGCTCTCATACTCAATAAGCCCTTTATGTTTGGATATGTATACTAAAAAGTACTTACATAAATTGAAGTATTTGGATGTGGTCATTATATAAACAATTATGAAATGATAAAATATTTTTGATTTAAATTAGAGAATCAAACCACAATTTTTTTTTAAGGAATTAAACCACGATTATAAAGTTGTAAAAAGAACAATATTAAAATATAGTAATAATTTTACCATGCATATAAAAAAGAGTTAAATAAGTTTTTGGTCCCTATAAATATAGTCAATTTTATTTTTTAAACCTCATAAAAAAATGACATGTTTTGGCCCCGATAAAAAAATTCAGCAAATAGTTTTAGTCTCTGTTAAATTAAAATTTGTTTAATTATGATTAAACTCTGAAACTTTTGAAGGTTTTTTTACATACTTGTTTAGAACATTATAATAAATTCCTCCACAAAAAATGTGCTCAAAATTTGATTTTTAAGCCAAAAGTTGACTACTTTTATCTTGAAATTTTGATGTTTAAAATAATCATATTTAATTCTTTAGATGATAAAAAGTTGTAATTTTTGGAAAAATAGTTTTTTTTTATAATATTCTTAACAAGTCTGTCAAAAAACTTTCAAAAATTTAAAAGTTTAAGCATAACTTCACAAATTTTAATTTAATAACGACAAAAACTATGTGCTGAAATTTTTTATGGGGACCAAAATATGTCCCATTTTATATTAGGACTAAATGAAATTAGATATATTTATAGGGACCAAAAACTTATTTTACCTTATAAAAAATCATCAATATTCAAATAGAACAAAATTAACATTAGAGGTGTAGATAAATAGTGTAAACATCACCATTCTTAATAGGGTTAAATAAGTTTTTCGTCCTTATAAATATATCATATTTTGATTTTAGTCCTTATAAAATAAAACAAAGTGTTTTCATCGTCACAATTTTTTTTGTTTTGTTTTTGGTCCCTAACGTAAATAATTTTGACGTGTTCTTGACATTCTTTTAACATAATATGAATATACAAAAGTTAAACATAATAAACGGACATAACATGAACATATTTTGAACATAAAAGACTCATAATCTTGACACTCTTATCAACTTAAATTGGCCATTAGGGACCAAAAACAAAATAAATTTTTTTGTGAGGACGAAAACATTATGTTTAATTTTTTAGGAACTAAAATCAAAATTCACTGTATTTTAGAGACGAAAAACTTATTTAACCCTTCTTGATAAATGTAATAATGTAATTACCCTTTTAAAAAAAATATAACAATACAAAGAAATAATTAAACATAGGTAAAACTTTTATAGTCCTATATCATTGTTGAAAAAGTCTTTATTTTCTTGTTGATAGTTACGTGTGTTACTTTACTTATATAAAGATAAAACAAAGATAACTATATGGCTAATCACAACAACAAATTAATTATATACAATAAATAAAATATAGGTTTTGGATAAAGTGCAGCGAGAGTCGAAGCACGTCCTCTCATTTGTATAAGTTGCGTAACAAGCTATATGTTAAGCTCAAAATTTGGGCTTTATTAAAATATGGCATAAGCAGCTTATGAAATTGTGATAAGTTGTTTTTATTGATTTATCCAAACACCTTTAAAAAAGCTTATGTTAGTAGATAAGCCCATACAAGCTTCGAATAAGCCAGTCCAAACGGAGAAAAGAATGCCGGAAACAGTCCAAAAAAGGAAAATACAACGATTAATTTTTTTTAAATGCCGGAAATACACTGGTTAAAAAAAAATTGAATGCATAAATTAGAACGGCTAAGATTTGTTGAATTGCCGGAATATCGGCAAAAAGAATTGGTTACCTTGCTTAAAATAATGGTATAATAATGAATTTGGTTGCAGTTTATAATTAAGTTGGATTGTTACCTTAATTAAAATTAAAATACAGGACAATTTCTTCGTTTGAGAAATACTGATGGATTGTTTTTCATATACGACCCCAAAAAATAATAAAATACACAAATTTTAAACCGATATGTAATTAGAAGATTTCAATACGAAAGGGAAAAGAAAGGGGACCTCATTCTATCAAAAGGGCACCGTGAAGTGCATAAAGACGAGAAACTCAGAGAGTGGTGCTCTCATGCTCTGGATATATATAGATGACAATTGCAGCATTAGGAGGAATGTAGGACCCCATTCATCACCATAATACATCACTAACGTGTGACAGCTTCCAGCCAAGTGCTACCAACACATATGTCACTAATTTTATTTTATTTTATTTAACAAATATGAATTTTTGTTAACACTTAACATGATACATTATTACATTTCCCTAATTAACCGGTAACATGTACGAGTACTTTGCCTTTTTAGTTTTTACAAGTTCCCCTGCTAGAACAAGTTGTTAAGGTCAACGACATACTTCCATGCAATACGGAACTAAAATATATAAAATATAATTGGAACGTTAATGTAGGGTCTCTAATTTATGATTAATTGGGACAGAACCCGTTTATTTTGTAAGACGCTCCTGCAAACAACACCTAGTGACGGTAACATCTGAGCCAAACCTACTTGTGGCACAAAGCACCACCCTCTCTAAATAAAATACTACCAAGAGGCAACTCTTGTTGCATAGCAAGAACAAGCCCAAAATTTTGCATGTTGTTAAAGCATATACTTATGCACATGGAATGGTCTTTGGTACTGATTGAATGAAATTAAAAAATTAATTGACCCCATAATTGGAATCAAATCTTTCACCCTTGTTGACTGTTGTCTTGATCAGCCACATACCTAAATCAACAACTTCAATTACAACTCAATTAATGTTTTTAACTAGCCACAATTCATGTCCAAAAGATAAAATTTCACCAACAATTTATGACTAAATTTAACTATCAAACAATAAATAAAATGCATATATAGTAGTACTAACGAAACCATACATACATGAGTGTAAATGAAAATTATCAACAAATTGCAGATCAATATTCTATTCTACACTAGAAATTCATAGAGGAAATTAACATAAATAAATAATAAAGGTGGTGAGATTACTAATTAGAAAGAAGCATATATATGAGTTATTACTTCACATATACACGTGATCACAGAGGGCAAATCGGGAATTTAACTACACCCTCACTCCCCTAAGAATTTCTAGCTAGATCTGCAAATCTACGCCGTTATTTCAATCCTTTCCTTTTTTAGCTTCATTTTTTTCTTCTATGAAAGCAACAACATGATGAAGGATGATAGAACAATTGGAATGAAGAGTGAGCAAGACGAAGTAGGTGCGGAGGAGGGTGGTGGAGGACTGTGGTAATAGAAAGGAAAATAAGGAACAATTGGATTAGGTGGTGGTGGAGTTGGACCGTAGTATCTGTTACTGGGTGGAGGGTAATAATAGTACGTTCCTCCGCCACTGCTGCCGCTGTTGGAAGACGGAGGAGGAGGAGGTGGAGATGAGTAAGTGTGAGAATGAGATGGTGGAGAGTAATAGTATGAACCTCCACTTGATCCACCACCAGAGGAAGTAGGTGGTGAAGGAGGGGGAGGGCAGTTGTTGGTAGATGAAGGTGGTGGTGGAGATGGAACTTGGTTGCAGGGGTTATCACAAGCAGCACACATTGTGCACTGGATCTGTTCCTTGGAGGTGGTTTTCGGGTGGTGATTTGTTGCATCTGTTGTTGCTAAATGTAGACACACATTGCTGAGTATTAACACTGCTATTATGAACAATGTTATTGTTTTCATAATTGGAGATGAATAGAGTGTGGTAGGGGAAAGTGTAGAGTTTGAACTTTGAAGTGTCGAGAAAAGAAGATGAAAGTGGGGTGAATGAGTGCAGAGGGAGAAACGTTGGGAAGTGACTAGGACTCTTACTTGAAAAGCAACACTACTGTACCTTTTTGTTGATGCACCTTTATTTATTTTTATATACATTTTTTAACTAACTTAAACGATGAGAAGAGGAAAGCTAACAACACTCTCTTTTGAGTATTTACTCTAGCACTCACTTTTTTATTAGATGAAATCAATGTAGGACCTACACTTTGGAAATGGAACCTACAAAAAGTGGTGGAACATACATTGATTTCATCTAATAAAAGAGTGAATGCTAAAGAGAGTGTTCAAAAAAGAGTGTTGCTATATAAAAACCTTATATTATTTTTTTCATTTTTAGACAAAAATTATATGGAGAAAAAAAATGAAGAAGGAATAACAACATAATGTGAATTTGAAAGTGAGAGTTATTTCAAATATCATGAAATAATTTTACAAAATTTCATTTCACTATAAAAAAAAAAAAAGATGATACCGACAAACATGTTTGAATTGAGGTTATTCTAACCAACATATTACCAAACCGTAATTCAAGTAAATACTTGTAAATGTAAATCTTCTTATTATAAAAGCTTATAAGGTTAAGCTTTTGCTTAACCCTAAATTTCCCTCCTAAGCATCTTAACCTAACTTCCTTAAGAAGTCTCATGTGTGCATTTAATGCGGTATTAAAAGTCATTTCTCTCTCAATACTTGGACTGACTTTCTAACTTTCCATTTTGAATTTGAATTTCCCTCTTTCCAACAATTAATACATCCCTAATCAAACTCTAATCTTTTTCAAACTCACGGTCAATCTTCATGTTCATAGTCTCTTCTTCACAAATTACTAATCTCTCCAAAAGAATCTCCCTTTCTTATCTTTTTCTCTCCTGATTAATTCAATATTCTGATGATAGTTAGGGTTGGATTTTTTTGTTGTTTAGGGTCCGTTTGGTTCAAGAGTTTTGGAGGGGAAGGGAGGGGTGATTTTTAATTTGTAGTGTTTGGTTCAATATCTAGAAGGGGAGGGGAGAGGAGGGGAAGGGAGCAAATTTTATTGCACTGCCAACATTATCCTTAGATTAATTTAAAATCTCAATATTATCCTTATAACAACATTTATTATTATTAGGTTATATTATCCTTGAAACAGCTTTTATTTTTAGTTTATAAGTTATATTATCTTGTAACAAATTTAATCATTATTAGGTTATATTATCATTGAAACAACTTTTATTTTATATTATTAACAATTTTTTTTGTAACAAATTTTATTACTACTTGTAACAACTCTGTTACTAATCTATTATTCATCGTCTACATCGTGTTGTTATCGATTACATCGTTATTGTTTTGTTACTTTATTATCCTTATTTAATTAAGTTTGAGGGTAAAACGGTAAAATAATTTTAAAATCTCTCCCCTTCCCTACCCTCCTAATTCTTGAACCAAACACACCCTTAGTTTCCTCCCTTTAGGTCTGTTGTGGTCTCAGTCACAAATGCAATGATATTTTTTTTTTGTTGCTATATTTGATGTTTGGTAATATTGGTGCATATTTGAAGCTTCATAGTTTTTTTTTGTGTTATAATATGCATTCTTAGTAATATCTTTTGTAATTTTGCTGTTGATCCTTATTCCCTGGAAGTAAAATATTTTGTTCGTTGATGTTAAGAAGACTAATGCATGATTAAATGATATTGAAACCGTTGTCCATTTGAAAAAAACTATTGAATGAATGATTATTTTTTTTTGCTAATATGTATGAATGATTCAATGACATTGACATTATTACAAATACAAATCATTTATGTGATTGTTATTATTTCTAACGGTTTTGCTAACAATTGCTTTAAGGATCCATAAAATTAAAATTTGTGTTGAAAATATAAATTGTGTATTTTGTCAAGCAATAATTATACCACCTTTTTCTTCAAAAAATTACACCACTTTTCTTTGTTCAAAATTACTTCTTTTACTTATCCAAAATAATTTTTTTCACTTCTCTCACCTTATTAGGGCACCTATTAACATTCTATTCTTAATATTGTTTTTATGAGTAATTTATTGGACATTATTTTTAAATTAATTTAATATTGTAATTTTATTTATATCAATTAAAAACAACGATACGTTTGACAAATATTTTACCCGTGCGTCGCACAAGTGCACAATCTCGCAATTTTTTCCTCTCACTTACAATAACATTGAATTGATTAAATTGATATATTCAACTGCTTAGGAATGAAATATTAGTATTAAAAACAAAACATTCTACTCCAATTTGTCGTTTTAGTTGGCAATACATTCTCAACTTTAATTTTTTTTGTTACACATTTAACTTTAATTATTTTTACTTATATATAATAACACAAATTCAATTGGATAGTTTCAAATCAAGTAGGGAAGGTTGCACTTATATTTGAGCATACCATTTTTAATGTCGATTTCATGTGGGCTACTACGGTAGAATTAATCAAGGAAAAAATATCTATAAAAGTCCGGCATGTTATGCCTCATTGGAAAAAATAAAGATTGTGATGTCGGAGCACATACCTTCGATGTACAGTAACACTACCATATTAATCTTCAGTATTTCTTGTTTTTGAATATCTATAAACTCAAAAAAAATGTGGTGACATGATCATTCTCCATTCAATTTTTTGTCGACATTGGTCTATGGTATGTGAGTTTGAAACCTATTTCTTTTTTTAAGAGTCTCTTTGAATTTGGCTAATGTAAATATTGTATTTTTTTTCAATTGTAGATATATTATTTTTAGTGGTTATATATTTTAAAAAAATATTTATTTATTGTAATATATATTAACACATAAGACCCGTGCGTCGCACGGGTCGGTGGTCTAGTTCAAAATAAAATATTTGACCTAGCTAAGATAGGACATAACAACTTTGTTCTAGTATACCAAAGTTTCATATAACTTGAGAATCTAGGTTAAAGATAGTTTATATATAGAATAGTAGTATTTTTCAATCCAACGAAATGTTTTTTTTATAAAAAGGGCAAAAGATAACTTAATTGTCCAAAATGAACAATATCTCGTAATACGACGTGGCGTATAAACTCTAGCTCCCTTAGCCTTGAATGATGGGCGACTCAAGAGCACTCAATCAGTCAAGACAAAAAAATATCAATGTTTAACAATTTGTGAAAGAAGAAAATTTGACATTGTTGTTGTAGTAGTATCACATTGTTGAATTATTTTGTTGAAATTGTTGTGATTTTTTTCTAAAGAAATTGTTGTCGTTTAATTATGTAGTTGTTGCCATTGAGGTCAAATGTGGTCTAATGACAGATTTTTCATTACGAACAATTTCAGATTCTACATTCGAAAAGGCCAAAAGAATGCTTAGGATTATAAAATTCAAACGGAACCAAAATGTGGATTTTGAAGGGCCTGCAAGATGAATGGAGGTGGAAAAAGAATAACTCATGTTTTTTTTTGGTCGAAACATGTCATTTCATTTCATTGGTTGATAGTCCCACCTCCATATATTTACAAAATTTGAATAATACTTCGTTCTCTTTTAATTACCTCTCTATTTTACTTTCTTTAAGTTTTATGAATTCTCTCAACTCCTCCACCTCAGGATTTCTTCAATTTCAAAAAAATAGAGGTGAGTATATTGCATTTTATAATGATTTTACAAAAGTTTAGTGAAATTGAAATTCTTTATTATGGGTATTACAAAAATACTTTACACCATTAGTTTTTGTTTGATTTTTCATAACTTTTCTCAATTGAAGATAATCTTATTCAATTTGTGTCAAACATTGAACGTGAATACTCATCTAAGTTGAAATTCAAACTTTAGATGACTAAGTTGTGAGATCTAGTCTTTTCTCTTAAACACAACCTCTTAGTTTAAAAAAAAAAACAATAATAATCGCTTGGCTATAAAAAAAAGTAGTTTAAATTTAAAGTTTACGATACATGAAATAAATAATAATATTGTATTAGTTATATGTGTATCTCTCTAAATAAAAATGGCCATCAAATAGACAAAATATTGGTTTTCCCTTAAATATATA
>Ga0315915_1004279_pt1 | contig 18069 bp, 8 predicted proteins | sample MpolbnodulesMG_FD_207738 | JGI IMG/M metagenome (GOLD analysis project Ga0315915, IMG submission 207738) | Medicago polymorpha root nodule microbial communities from Los Angeles, California, United States - branched nodules | ecosystem: Host-associated > Plants > Roots > Nodule | place: USA...
CAAAGTTTTCATAATCAAACACCATTAACATTTTATGTTTATATGTTAGATTTTTCCTCTTAAATTAGAAATTGTTTAGTTTAAGGGTTTGTTTAAATTTTAACTTTTTTGGCAAGAAATGATACAATGTTTACATTTTTTTTTAGGAAGATACAATGTTATATGCAAATGACTTATATTGCTTAATTGTTTAGATGTTTGCATGTTTATGTATAATTTGTACTCCAAGTGTTTGATGAAATGTTTGAATGAGCTTTTCATTGATTGTATAATTTCTTATGATGTAGATCTGAAACAATGGACAAGTTGTTCAGCGCTCAAGTACGCTTCAACGATGGAAATCCTCATTTGTTCAAGGTTTGGATCGATGTCACGCAAAAGGATATGAAGGATCAACTGAATGAAATCAATTAAGGACTCAACCCCGGAGACACAAGGAGGGTGGAGGACCTTCAGTATGCACATCCCGGTTATTTGTAATATGAAAAGATAATGCTGACAGACGATGACTGCATGAGGACCATGTTCTCTATATATCGCCAACATTGCATGTTCACGAGGATTTAGATGAAAGCTATGTTGTTGAGATCGCCTGAAGGTATTCTCAAGAGTTTGATTCTGCCACAAGATTATGTTTAGGTAGCATCATTATTATATAGTATCTTTATTTTGTTGGAATTTAAGTTTAATTTATGAAAGTTTGCTGAAGATGTTGGTATTAAAGTATCTTATACTTAGCGTAAAGATTTGCAAGACTCTTTGAAAAGTCAAAACAATGAAGAGAGCACAACTTGTATTTTACCAAATCAACTATATATGTTTTCACATCGAACTTCATTGTATAAGATGTTTTGTGCTTGATCATGCTCCTCTGTCAATTTAAATTTGTCAGTTGGCAGTACAGTAAGATTAAGTTCAAAAGAATGTATTGGAATGCATTCATTTACATCGTTACTCATCTTATTATACGAGGGAAATCGACGTGAAAACATATATATTTATTTCATATTTTTGTTAAAATATGAATTAAATATGATTTTTTTTTTATATTTTTGGCGGTTAGAAATTCATATTTAATTCATGTTTTGTTAAAATATTCTAATTGTTTTTGAGAGATTTTTACAATATTCTACACATTTATGCACAATTTCATTAAAAAATTCATTAGTCAATTTAAAAATAAAGACAAAAATGGTGACTGAAAATTTTATAGGTAGTAAAAGTTGAAGAAATTTTTTAGAGGGACTAAAACAAAAATTCAGTATATTTATAGGAACCAAAGTAGGGATTATATTGAGGGGTAAAAAAATTTCTAAAAAAAAGGTGGCTATATACGGCTTACAAAGAAACGTATGCCAGAATTAAAGTGAACTTACATCATCTCTTTCGTATGCAATGAGTTGCTTTTGAAAATGTTTGATTCTTCAAAGGGTGGATGTTGTTTTAAAGACTACCAAGGAGGCAAAGCATATTATAGAGAAAGGGTATTGATGATTAATAAAAATATGATGTAAAACTTAGCGTCCTCATAATATTTGAAAACTTTAAATCAACCAACATTTGTATAAATCAGATTGTGAATAAAAGGTAATGTGGATATCCATGTGTATTAGAACAATTGGGTTCAACACTATGTTATAACAAAAATTGCCTCATGAACAGCCATTTATGAAGCCAAAGAATATTTGAGTGGCTTGTAAATGAATTTACAATAAATATTCAAATTCCAATAGTAATGGTAAAGTTCCTCAGCTCATTTTTACTGAATTCTGCATCCTTGTTCCTCTGCTCGAAGAAATATCAGGCCTCGTCTAATTCTCTACAAGAAATGTGTGAATAAGTCATATTATCATTTCTCGAAAACAGTTCAACTCTTTTCCTAGAATAGCTGTATTAATTTTTGGTTCTTACTAGGTTTATTTAATTAAATATGTAAAAAAAATGGAATATTTAATTAAAATATACTGCTTTTATTAAATACAAAGACCAAGACTTAATGCAATTTATAATGCAACTTAAGTTCAACTTTTGTAAAAATGACTCAATACCTCTGTTGTATCTCTAATACGTAGGAGATCCAATCTTTCTGGAGGCCTACGATTCGAGAGGGTTGCGAGCTGTAAAAAAGATAACATTAGTACAAGCAATATATACAGCAAATGCTGTTGTTTTTGTGAACAAAGTAAAAACATTCAAGTCACAGATGTAATAATCACCCAAAAACTAAAGCGCTCGGGGTCTCTTAATGAGGGTATCATTCCTTCAACATTCACGAGTTTCTCTAATCTTCTTTGATCTGCATATGATATATTTATATAATTTAGTACTGCAGCAATATTCTCGACATGATGTATAAACAAATCTTGGTGAACAATGGTTTAGTGTTTACCTTGTCTTGCTGCTTCTTTAGCTCTTCCTATCCATGTTCGAGCACTTTCTGCTGCATTATGCGTCAATTCCTGTAACTATAATAATGTACAAATAAGTCATTACTTGTAAGTTAGAAAGATGAAAATTTGTTAGAATAATAATGCATTCAACATAAAGGGTCATCCGACTTATAATAGGGGTTTATTTGGAAAAAATAGTAAATGTATCTAGTAATTTGAAATGGGGATTATATTGAGGGGTAAATTTTTTTCTCAAAAAAAGGTGGTTATATATAAGGATAGATGTACTATTCTTTACTTGAGCCGATCACAATCTACCTCCTATGCAGCCTATACGGCTTACAAAGAAATGTATGCCCGAATTAAAGTGAACTTACATCCTCTCTTTCTTTTGTCCCTTCTGGCGGCATAATATCCTGTATCCATTCAACTTCTGCAACACGATATCTGCATGAAACATTAAGATATAAAGGCAAATTCCCACACACAAAAAAAAAATAGCAAGCGATTTTATTGAATATAAGACCCAGAGACAACTCACCCATCTTGATCCCAAGAACAAAGGTTGCGAAATCTCCTACGACCTTCAATCTGCACATAATCATAATTTGTTTTGAAGGAATAATCAAAATTTGTTACATATTGAAATATCATTAAAAAAAGTAAAGAAAAGAGAGTCGATTTCGATAGAAATTTCTAAGGAGCTTTGAAGGAATACTTGGACCATTAAAACCAAATAACCAATCCCAACTGTGACGAAAAGCAAGTCTTAACTTGAACAACTCAACTCAAGAAATCCTCAAGACCATCTGGAATATATATAATAAGCAAAAGTTGTAGTTTCAATAAATTACTTTTTCGATTCATCAAAATATAACCGCATAAACCAACGTGGTTGAATTTTTCCAAACCATATGAGAACAGTGCACATAATCAACAACATGACAAATACAGACTTTTAGCTCTATAATGAAGATCTGAATAGTTTATAATAGACTCCATGTGAGACTTTATTTGGTAAAGAAGGAAAGAAAAAAAAATACTTCCCTTTCTCAAAAGTGGAAAGCAAGAGCAAATTTTTTAACTCTCAAACCTCATCTACAGTACACTAATTATCATAAATAAAGCAAAGAAACCAGTTAATTTTTTTACCTCTATATAAAAACGACCATCTGGAAGTGGCTCACACCTACACCATGCAGTAGAATATATTTTTAATACAAACGACAAAGATGAGAAGATATTTCATGTGGGGAAGGGGATATAGATATTTGAGACTTTTTTTCAGGTAATATAAAAGCCAAGCACATACTCTGTGACTTCCACTTCACAGCCAAACTCTGCTAATGATCCTGTTGAAGCATCTATTATAGCCTAGAAGATCAATAGACAAGTCACACACAGTAAGAGATGGATATGGTCAATACAATTATATAACTTAAATAAGAAAATGGAAAGAAAAGGATAAGTAAAATAATCTACCATTCCCATCCGATGATTGCCTTCCATTATTCTTCTTACCTGTTTTTTCCCATTAGAAAAAAGATTCAATAAGAAATAACATACCATTCAGAGTTTCAGACAATTTGAATAGAATAAATACCTTTTATCACTAACTATGGAATATTTGACTAATTATAAATACAAATAATTTAAAACACTGTCATTTTTTTTCTTGTATAAATTAGTATACTTGTGTTATCTTTAATGAAGGAAATAACTATTCTTTGCATTCGGATAGACTTACTACTAGAGAGGACAAAAAAAAAACTCAAAACTACCGAAGAATAAGAGGATAAGATGTAAAGGAAACATTAACGAGGGCACAAATGGGAAGGTAGTTGGACTTGGATCACATAATATACCGGTGAGTGCGGAAGAGGCATGGAAAGAAAAGTAAGAGATGAATCACAAAGCTAGTCAATGAGATATCCAGGTCTAAAAGCATTCTGAACAAATGGAGATGAAGCACAATAATACTTATCTTTAAGATGACATACAAAACAACACAAATTATAAGGAGATCTAAACTCATGAGCAATGTAGTCAGGATCGAGATCCTACGTAGGATCGGTTGGCTGGTGAAAGAACATAAACACGAGGAACATAACACGGTTCGTAAGTAGGATCGGTAGGTTTTTGATAGAGTTGAGAGAAATAGATAGAGAAAATAGAGGGATAACAGAGGAACCAAGCATAAAAACAGAGATAATAGAGGAAAAACAAAGGAACCAAGCAACAAAATAGAGAGAAACAGAGGAAACGGAGGAAAAACGGTAAAAAACAGAGAAAACAGAGGAAAAATGGTAAAAAAAACAGAGGAAACAGAGCAAAACTGAACCAGAGCAAAGTTGAAGCATGGTCGAGGTGCTGTGGTGCGATCCTACGAGCTGGGACTTGTTTTTGACTACATTGCTCATGATTCATACTATGAACATTGAGAGTGATTGTGCAGAGATAAAACAAAAGAGTTACATCACAAATATAACAGTTCAATGTTATGTCGAGGAGATTGACCAAGGTGTTTGGATATAAAATTTCATGGGTTCCGGACACATGGAAATTATATACTTGCCAAGAAGATTGATGGAGATCTGTTAGAGGGATCACAAAGATCTACACATGATTTTTATTTATTTTTTCCTTTAGAAAAAGCATATGATAGAATGCCTACAGAAGTGCTATGGAAGGTTTTAGAAAAGAAAGGAATCAGATTGAGTATACTTGAGAAGTCAAAGATATGAACAAGTACCAAAAGGAAAACTAATTACCAACTTTCACATTCAAGACATTCAATATATAAAATTAAAAAAAATTCAGTGAGCATCAGAACCATTGACCAACTCACCATAAGTCTATAACGAGGTTCAAATATATTTAGTGGAAACCTTTGACAGGGTAAGACAACATCCATGACAAAAAGAGGGAGCATATCGACACCAATGTTGACTAAACTGTCATTCTCTTGCTTCCTTTCAGCATATTCCTCTGGAAAGTTCTTTTGCATGATGCTCTTCAATGTCACACTAGCAGCAGTTAATAGGAACATAAATTAGGAAAAATTAAATAATGAATCAAATCTAATAGAACTTTTTATTTGATCACAGCATCTGACTATGAGATTAAACTGAGTTGAGGTAGACAAGTCGCATATGTCCATAAGATATACCCATTGTAGGTATTAAAGGACATTCATCAATCAATAAAATATATTGAAAACATGCAAAAAATTTCTACCAATTTAAGCAAACTTGACACTGCTGTGTATTTAGCACACGATCTTTCAACCTATTATAGTTTGAATTCGTGAATAACCATCCCACTATAAACTATAACAAGAAAAACAAAGAAATTGATTCAAGGCTACGATTTGGCTATTTATCTATATTAGATAGACAACTCACCTAATTGAACATGTTCTGGGGCTAATGAGCAGAACTGTCCTGCACAATGGGCATCTGTTCCCTAACAAATGAGAACAATAATCAAACCTAACACAGAACATATGTTTTCCTACGGAAATAATAATCAACATTAACTATCACTAACCACGATCCATTGACTGAAATAGACATGAACGGCAAAATGAATGTCCACAGGGGGTTGTGACAGGTTCATACAGTAACTTCAGGCAGAGAGTGCAATCAAAGTCATCATTCCGCTCCGGTTGTCCATGTGTACTCCTTCCAGTTGAACTAGATGAGACTCTTTCCACTCTTTGAAGACATTCCCGAAGGGAATTACTACATGATATCAAATGCAATGAAACAGCGGTTATAAATAGCACACTAAATGACTAGCAAAAGTTCTACATTCAGACATTTAACCTATATTTCCAATAGGGGTAAAATATGAGTTATAAAATAAAAATAAGAAAAGACTTGTGAATGTGCAATACCTAAAAGGATCAACTTGAAGTCCAGAAAGAATAACATCCCGAGCCACATCATATTTCTCTAACTGCCATTTAAATGCAATATCATATAAAGTTAAGTTCAATATAGACACCATCATCATGATATAAAAGTAGGCTAGAGAAACAAGAGTGAAGATAAGGATCTGCCCATGGACAAAGGCCAAAAACAGGGTGAAGCAATTTTTTGAAACAGAGTACAGTGCAAAGTAGTGAGTGTGGAAGAGAGTAGCAAAAAAGTCGACTGCAATGGGATGAATAATATAGCACAGTCACCCATTGTATATATGTTACTGTGTCAAAAGCGCAGTACAAAGTACATCAAGGCCAAGCTCATACACAAGCATTTAATAAAATTATTTAATTAATATATTCTATTAGGTAGAGCAATCAGCATTAAACAATTTTATTACGCATTGAAGATAGAGAACAAATCAAAAGCACAGTGGTAACCATTTGTTTGGTTGATTATTAGAACTAAAACCCAAGAATCACTGTAAAGGTGCTTCCTATTCAAAAGTATTTCCATGGATCACCAGCAAAAACTAAAACATTTGTAAGAATGAGATATGTGAACATTGTGTCATATGACCATACAGGGGTTGTATTTATAATCACAGAAGGAATCATCTAATAGTTACAGATGATCCAATCAAATCCTTAATCTGTGTAACTATATCCCTAAATGCTAGCAGCTACTATTTACATATGAACTACATGTTAAATATGCTAACAACATTTTTGCCCCTTCCCCTTATTATTCTCTTGAATCACCACAACACAGGCCATGTCCAACTCCACACTTGCCCTACATTCAAGAGTTCCACATGAAGTAGGTACAGACCCGAGGTGGGAGAATTCCCCTCAACTAGCGACAAGGGTTAATACAACGCATAGAATTAAAATTCTAGAGAGCCTTCAAAAGAAAAAGAATTTGAATCACCTAGCTAAATGGAAATCAACTCCCACCTAGAAAGATTTTTTTTTTTTTTCTAAAACAAAAATATCAGGGGCTACCCTATAAACTACCAAAGAGATCAAGTGAGAAAAAGAGATGAGTGCCTTACCAGAAGAAGAGCATTGGCCTTCAAAAGGTATGGTTTTACTGAACTGCTTTGGAGTTCCACAAGCTTTGCAGCATCCTTCAAACCCAGCTGAAATGGTTGCCAAGAAACAACTTAGTATGTGCAAATCAATTTAGAAGTATGATAGAATTTCAGCATGATGAAAATGATCCAATAGAACATACTTCGGCAAGTGTTGTGGGATCAAGCCCACTCAATGGCCTATGTTCTGAGGATGATGATGATCTATGGATTAAATATTGGCTAATCCTGATTGGAAAATGTTATCATTGGCATGAGAACAAGAATCTTAACAGATCTGAAGCAAAACTATTTGGAACAAGATTAAAAAAACAGTTTGTCATAACCAATTTAAAAGAAAAATATTGAATATGACTAACCTAATATAAGCTGCACTTCGATTGCCAAGGATGATTGGATCACTAGATTTGATGCTATTAGCTCTTGTGTAAAAGTTGATTGCCTGAATAAATAATCGCAAAGATCAACATTAGAAAGAGAAATTATAAACATCAAATTTCCCTGTATATGAAATAATTCCTTGATATCTCTGTATAAAATTCTACAAGTAGGCTTGTGAAGCATGAGAATTCCGTCCCTTATCCAAAATTGAGAAGTGTTTTTCAAGAATGAAGCATGTATTAAGCAAATGCATTGCAATACCACAAAAAAACAAAAAGTGAACAGACTGAAGTATGACATAATGTTTCAGAAGCAAAGCATGTATCAGATTGAAGCAGCAACTCAATCGTTTGTCAATAACTATATATGTAAGGCTTATGGCCAACACCAATTCATTTAGCTTCCATCAAACAGACCAAGAAAAGACATGTGAAACAAACTCTAAATTTTACCAATTATAACAAAAAATACTGCAATCATAGCATGATTATAGTTAAAACTCAAAACATATTTTATCTAAAAGAAAACGCATTCTATATAATACTGGATAGACGTAACATCGAAATACAGATAACCAGATAATAAAGACCTGTATTTCGCATAGAATGATTAAATAAATGCATGGATAAAGGAATAAGTAATACAATTCCATTACACTTGACTGCATCCCCAGAACAATACTGTTGTCGCACAAGATCCCTTTTCCCAAATTCTTGACATAAAGCTACAATAAATCAATATATTCCGACTTCCATAAGTTAATGAATCTTAATCTTATAAGAAAAATTTACATCCTCATAATCTTTTTGTTTATGCTTCCATAATCTGTTCGTTTATGTTTTCATCATGAAGTATTGGGAGGATACATGATTACTCCGGATTAATACTAACATTTTAATCAGAAAAACTAAGTAATAGATTGATAATGCAGATGTATGATTACTCTATTGTTAAACCCAATATAATACATTTTGCGTAGAGAAAAAAGAATAAAAAATGTTGCTGGCAATAATCATATTCATATATAAATGGACTGCACTCAGAAAAACAATTAACAGAATAGCCAAAAATAAAGCACACTATTTTCATCACCTCTTCCATTCTGTTGTCTCGAAAGGCCAAATTTCCCTTTTGTACAAGCTCGTAAACATAATGAAATGTGTCCCATGACAATCCTTCTGGTCCATTATCCTGCAACCAAACCAAATCTTAGACTCCCAGATAAAATGTTTATTTGTTTTATAACTTTTCACCATTCCTTTGAGTGTTTCAAACATAGTAGGACAGGATGACTGAATTCTATCATCTATATTACTCGATGCTCACAATTACGGACTCAAACTAATAAAAGCGAACAAATAGCCTTTCACTATTTACACTTTGTTACTACGGTAGTTCTATAAGAAAAGTAACCAGACATCGAGCATTGTGAGGGACCAATGTTATTGAATCACAAATTTAAGTATGTTTTATTGAGTGAGCATAGGACAAAAGCAAGCATACGAAAAAGATGCTTCTCAATGAACTTGACTTTGTAAACATCATTTGGTTTTGAAGTTAAGTTTCACTGAAGCAAAGGTATTTATTTGGATGTGTTTACTCAAACAGCAAACTTTATGCAAAACTTAAATGTAATTTTTTGTTATTACGAAAAACTACCATTAGGTTTTCACTTTTCACCACATTTAGTCATACAAGATTTGTAAGTGAAATGACTAAACATTAAGATTTTACAAAAATCATATATCAATTCGGAAGGAGGAAACATAAATTCTAACCCTCCATTGTGAGTCCGCACCTATGAAGCACATATACGGACACATGACACCACACTAACACGTCGACACTGGTAAAAATTTGAAAATAGTATGAATTAATTGAATGCAATCACATGTTTTGGTGTCGTGTTGGACACCGACATGTGTCGACCAGACACGCCTTCTATCAAAAGTGTTAGTGCCACTGAGGTCCGCACAGACACTAAGCCATTTACAATGACAGTAAGAAACCTACATACTTCTACGAACTAACAGCAAAGCATACCCGAAAAGCCACAGCTCATGATACAGAAAAACAACAAACAAGTTAAAAATAATAAGAAAAAGAAAACATTGAATCACATTTAGACTTTCATTTTCTCTCCTTGGATTTCTCACCTAACAATTAAAAGTCAAAGGGATATTGAGGTAACAAGATACTTGTCTTTTCCCATATTCATCTTTGAAACCAGACACAAAAAAGAGAGAGAAAAAAAGGTAAACACAAGAAACAACTTTGAAAGAAAAAGCTGTGCACAGCTGCATAGTAAGAACAAGCACTACAGTTAATTTAGTTTTTCCAATGACCATATATCCTAAATCGCGTTGAGTGGCGAAAAATTGATTTTGAATATATTAATATTATAAAATCAATTTCTTTTGTTAAGTGATTCCATTAAACAATCAATTTAAGGCTAAAAATCAATTGTAGAGGGAAAAACTCCAATTCTATAAATAAAATTAATAATCCTCTGGAAAATCACTCAAACGTGTCAAAATCAATTATATACTTCTAGAATCACTTATGTCACTCAAAATTGAATCCAAACATGCATTTAATAATCAAAAAACTAAACACACATCGGAATCAAGGTTTTAGTAAAAAAAATGTCCAATTGCATCAGAATCATCCATTTTCAAAAGCAATTTTCCACAACATTAAGGGCATGTTTGGATTGACTTGTTTGAACTTACCTACAAGTATAACTTTCGTGAAACTATTTGGAAGAACTTATGAAAACAGCTCATAACATATTCATAAGCTCTTTTCACCTCATTTTCACAAGTTCTACAAAATAGCTTTTAACTTATACGAAAATAATTTAACTTTTGCCATAAAAATGTCTTATACATAAACACTTATGATAATAAGTGATTATGCTGTAAGCTGAAAATAAACTGTTCATAAAAACAAAACTAAGTGTATGTTTGAATTGGCCGTGTTTTTGCCAAAATCACGATGACACCGTGATTTCGATCCATCACCAATCCAAACATTAAAAAAACACGTGTAAACTTTTTTTTTTTTTTGAAAACTCGGTATCCGGTCCAAGAAATACCGTTAGTTTTCTGAGTCACATTTTCTCGATAACCATAGAGTTAAAAAATAAAAGAGAGGGAAGAGAAGAAGAGAACTGACCAAAACGTAGTCGTCGACGTCGAGAGACTCGGGAGGGGATTGAGTGGCCATTGAGGGTAGAATGGGAAATAAAGAAAAGAAAGTAAGAAAGAAAGAGAGAAAAATATGAAGAGAGTGTGTGTGAAAGATTAAGGTGATGATTATTAGAATGAAGAGAAGAAGGTTGGAAGAGGCATCGTGTTCGCCCCTGGATGCTTCATTTCATACACGGACCAAATTCCACTACGTATTTTTTTCTAGAACAAAATACCTTTTCAATTAATATTCGGGTAATGGCTTTGTTATGTTTATCCAGTATTATAATAGTGGTTTAATATATCGAAATTTTAATATAGGTTTTTTTATTGTGTATTTGATTAATTAAAATAATCTTTTACGTTAAAATGTTTTTTTAATATTGTTATATTAGTTTTTTAATATATTTACTTATAGTCAAAGATATAATATTTAGTTATTGGAAGGAAAAGGATGATTGTGTGTTTAAAAACACGGCATCGACATCCTCCACTCTCATTAAAAGGGTTAAATTAACATCTTTTTATTGGTTAAAGTCAAAACAGACAACTTTTACATACAACTATTATGACTGGTGGAATCAACCGCTCCTTTGTATGAGCGTCCACCTGTAATCTTTTGTTTGTTTTGTTGCTTCAATGGTGCTCTGTTTTGATTAACATTTTGTTCTTGTAAATACTCTTGTGTGGTTTTCCTTTTGCACGCCTTGTGTAGGGTAAACTACAGTTGTTAAGATATTCATTTTTGTTTGTTAAAAAATAACATTGATAAAATAAGTTATTGTCTGACTGTGTATGAAAATATATAATATCAACATTGAACGACTATTTAAGTGTCGGAAACTATTTTGATTAACGAAATGCATAATCAAAAATTACTTTTGAATTTCGATTAACTGATAAACTATTGTGACTACGTGTTATACATTTAACGACAAAAATGGTTATTACCCCATTAATAGTTCATCAATTAGGCTTATATTAGTCGGAATATGCGAGTTTTTATAAAATAAAAAAATTAAAATTACTTTTTCAATTTTGACTTATGAATCAAATGACATAAAAATAAGGGACCGTTTATTTGTTATGGATTATAAAAGAGTTGAATTTGATATTTAATAATTTGAAAATTTGTTTTTCAAAAATTTCTTTAGTCAACTTTGTTTTTTGAAGATTTCTTTAGTCAAAATTTGATAATTTGTTTTTTAAAGATTTCTTTAGTCAAAGTTGCTTTGTTTTTTAAAAAATTTCTTTAGTCAAAGTTGATTTGTGTTTACGGGAATAAACATCACTTAATTACAAAATATATATAAAAAACTGTTTTAAAGATTATTTAAAACAGTTTCTCATTTTAAATAGTTTTAATATTTTTGTTTTAGATTCTAATGTTTTTTAAATCCGTAACAAATGGATAAAAATTTCTTAGAGTGATTTTCTTCAAAAAAATTTTTTGCAACAAATGGACTCTAAATCGATTAAAATGTTCTTTTTACTCTATCACTAATTATAAGAAGGTTTTTCACTTTTCTATTTCATTAATATATGAGATTCACTTTGACATTCAACATGCATTAATAGTTTCTTTACACAAATGTCTCTATCTAATTTTTAAATTGAATTTTTTTTTTCATTCATTTTCTCTTCCGATATCAATAATTATAGCAGTGAAGATGTAAAAGTAACACATTTTAAACAAATTTATCATTACCTCTATTTTTCTTTAAAACGGTGAATTTTATAATGGAAGGGATGCACCTTCAATATAAACTAACTTTTACACATGCGTCCAATGAGAATACATTATTCTCATATGCAGGACCGATCAAAAGATTTTTTATACTCTAAACGAATCAATAAAGTTATGTCTTTTTAAATATTTGATTTTTTTTTCTTGTTTTTCTTATAAAGGATTCATTTATAATCAAGGTTTTTTAAAAATATATTTTCAATAAAATTAATCAAAGGAAGATAAAAAAAAATATAAATAGTTAATACTAAGTACTAAGTAAAAATGATGATTTTGATGCCCTTAAAAAAATGATGTTCGAGACGGCCGTCCCTCCTGTCCATACTTAAAGGCCACCCCTACTCACATGTCACCTACTCTTATAACTTAATATTAAATATAAATACTTATGAAGTGGCAAATTAAAGAAGTCGTATTATGTAAAACTAATTTACACCGACGTACGCACATCAGTTTCAACTCAGTAAATATTGATTTGCATACAAAATTTAAGTCATCTCAAGACAAAATTGTAGTACATTGTACATTAGCTAACTATTAGCAACAAACTTGTTAGTGAATAATTTGCACCTTAAAAGCAACTCTTTTGATCAACGTTTTACAATTTTGCTATTGTGTTTGTTAACTTAAAAAAAATGATCGTTTTGATGATACTTATAGTTTGAATATCAATTTGCCTATTTACTCTTTCAAAATTATTATAGTAGTGAAGGGAGGAGGTTCTGGTTTGTAGGAATAAAGTAGTGATGATGCAGTTGTGTTTTGTACGTGGAAGTATATATCCCTTGTGTTTGTGGGACAGGACGTGGGGAGTATGGGGATGGTTTGTGTGGCTACTCAAATTTGCATTGTTATTGTCACTGGTGCTTTGACTTCATGCGTCTACTATTTTTCAATTTTCATTTGTCGCATTCAAGGCTTTAGTTGGTCATTCCAATTTTTGCCTTCCAATAGATTAGAGTTAATATAGCAACCATAAGCACGACTCAATTGGTAGCTGCGAGAACAATTTTATACGGAGGTTGGGGTTTCAAATTTCAGACTCCTTACTTTTTCATATTTAAAATGTGTGAGTCACAATCACCACTAGACTACTTGATCAGGAAAAAAAAATAGAGTTAATATACTCTTCTTCTCAAAATAAATGGCATTTAAAGTTAACTCATTTGAATTAGTCTGATGGTATCGGTTTGAGACCTTGTTGTATGCTTCATCTTGAGGTCTAGGTTTCAATTTTTTTCCAATGTCAATTTCGATGGGTTAGTTTGACTTCTTAAAAAAAAAAGTCATTTGAAGTTGTTTTTGAAGTATGTACTAAGTAACACGATTAATAAATTAAGGTTTAAATATGCATTTGGTTCCTACAAATAGGGCTAGTTTGGCTTTTGGTCTTTGCAAAATAAAATAATTTAAAAAGGCCCTTGCAAAATTCTCTGTCTTTTAAAAAAGTTCATGGACCCACCAAAGCACTGAAGTGGCATGGTTTTGCCCACGTGGAAGTTGCTGACTGTGCAAATTTTGCCATGTGGCGATGACATGGCAGTCCAAGTAATAAAAAAAAAATTTAAATTCTGAAAATTGTTTTTGGAAATTAAAAAATCTGAAAATAAATTAAAAAAAGTAAAATCATAAAATAAATTTCCAACTTCTTTTCAAATATATATTTTTTTTTTAAAAATAAAAATTGAAAATTATATAGTTTTCCAAAATAAAAATAATAATTTTTTTAATTAAAATATGAAAATTAATTTTTTTAAAAATTATATAATCTGAAAATTTTAATTTTAAATTTGAAAATGATTTAATCAAAATTTTTATGGAAATATATTTTATGATTTTTAATTTTTTAAAAAAGTCTTAGGATTTTTAAATTGTTTTTTAATTTATTATGAATTTTAAATTTTAAATTGGATTTTTTTCCAAAATTTTCAGGTTATATAATTTTAATTTTTGAAAATTAAGTAATCTGAAATTTTTTGGAAATTTATTTTCAGCTTTTTAATTATATTTTTCATATTTTTAATTTTGAAAATAATTTTTAGAATTTTGAAATTGTTTTCTTTGTTTTTTAAATAATTGAAAAGCCACGTAAACGCCGGGCGGCAAAAGTTTCATAGTTAGCAACTGCCACGTCAAGTGGCCAAATCACCTCAAAAGTGGACCCAATGACTTTTTTCAAAGACAGAAAATTTTGCATGGACCTTTTTTAAAAAAATTTGGAAGGACCAAAAGTCAAAGAAGCTCAATTTGCAAGGATTGCATATTTAAGCCATAAATTAATAATGGATAAATTTGTTATTTGGTCCCCTAACTAATTTTTGGTTTCATTTTAGTCAAATAACTCCTAAAGCGTCTGTTTTGGTCCCTTATGTTCACCTATGTTTGTCAACGTGGTCCATTCCATCAATTAAATAAAACAACCGTTAGACGGTGGATAGGTGGCAAATCCGACATGGCCGATATAAAAGGGTCGTTTCTTTCTTCAAGAACCCAAATTTAGGGTCTTCAGGAATCAGACATGGCAGATATAAAAGGGTCGTTATTTGGTCATCTTCTTTCTACTTTCTTTCCCAAATCATATTCCTTCATATTTGTTTTTCTTCTTATTTCCTCTTTGAATCCTTCTTCTTGATTCCTTATTCTTCTTCTTAGTTCATATTCGAATATGAGTAATGTCAAAAGGAAACGCAAATTCATGGCAAATGGGTCGATCGTTCGGGTCAGTTGGGTCGCATCTAAGAAGAAGGACAACTACAGAATGCAGGATTGGGGAAGAATGTGTCATCCGTATTGTTGTTGATGTTACAAATCCCAACTGTGGCAAAAAATAATTGGGGGCATAGAAACTACAAAAAAACACTTTGATAAAGGTTGTAGTTTCTTTAAATTAGTTGATGAAAATGTAAGCGATGATATGGATTTGAAGATTGTAAAGCTTCATAAAAAAAAAAAAAATTGAAGTTGAGAATGAATTGGAGAAGACAAGATTTTGGTTGAAGTTTTCCATGATTTTGGATTAACATATCTTGGGATTTGCTTGGTGTTAGGGACTGTATAATCGACAATATTTGTGGCACATGGAATCATATATATTTGAAATAGGATGGTTGTAATAGATCATGTTGTGTAATTTGATTTGATGTTGTGTAATTTGATTTGAACTAGTTCAATGTAAGTTGTTTTGGAGTAATGTACTCTTATTATAAATTTGATTTGAACTAGTTTAATGTAAGTTGTTTTGGAGTAATGTACTCTTATTATAAATTTGATTTGAACTAGTTTAATGTAAGTTGTTTTGGAGTAATGTACTCTTATTATAAAATGAATGAAATTGTTATGCCTAATTTCAATTGAGAAATTTATGATGTTTTAATGTTAAGCAATGTTATTTGAATAATCATTCTTAGGATAAACAAAAAATTTCCAATTTAAGTATTGGTAATCGGAAAATAGTATGTTATCACATTACATTATATCCCCATAATGAACAAGAGTTTGAGTGAATACATGGCCTAAAGCATCTAAGAAGTGCCTATTTAGGATTGATGGTTTTAATTAGTATTTAGTGTAGTTTGACCATTTTGAACTAGTAATGCTTGTTTTGGATGTTTGATGGAACAAGCTGAAGAATGACACTTGAGATCTCGGAAGTTGCATTGTCGAAGATATAGGGAGATGTAGTATACCAGATTGTCAGTCGGGTCATACTATTGTATGAACTCATTAGGGCCCTTTTACCTTTGCATAATGGTTAGGTTATATCTGTTGGTGCCAATGATTGTTGGTACGAGGAAGAAAGGAATATTCATGGAGTAGATGTAACACCCCGTTTTCCCAACAATGTAAATAATACAAATAATCAGAGTATTCAACATAAAAAGGAATGTCACACTTCAATTAAGTAATAAATAGAGTAAAGTTACTATTTATTCAATTCAACCTTGTCAAAATTTGTTTAACATCGCAGCGGAAAACTTAGTTCATCATTCAACAATTTTGGCACTATGGCCTCAACATAACAACTTAATCAAAAATCTTAATTCAAAAAGGTTCAACAACATGGTTCATTAGTTTAATACGCAACAGTGGAAAACACAGCAAAAATCCCCATCCCGTTACGTATCAGAGCGACCCTAAGACGACGCACGAATGAGTCAACTCACATCAGCAGCTAGTCCTAGTTATCTGCATGTTACCCACGTAGAGGCAACATTCAAACAAAAGGGGTGAGATTTCACATTCAATAATAATAAGCATATAATTTATCAACGAAATTTAACAACCTAAACAACAATAATTGGCAAGAATAATAGTTCACACATACTTATTTTCAATAATAATCCACATATGCTTCATTTATTCCTACTTACCATTTAGAATCACGACAACGACTCAACAACAACTTAACTATGCAATATGCATGTGGTACCAATCAGGGCATCAAGCCCCGAATGATTATACATTCAACAGGGCATCAAGCCCCCAACTTTATATGAGTATGCATGGACTCAACAACATAATTAACAACAACGTATGACATCAACGACTTGACAACTTCAACATTATAATCTCATGAATATTCATCATTTAATTGCAACATCATATAATCATCAACATATATACATACCTTCATGTAATAATTCATTAACAAAGTTATTCATACAAAACAAAGCCATTAGAACTGATAATATCACCTAAAGTTTTCAGGTATGCACTAAAGGCTAACTCAAAACAGAAATGTATGAATACAACACAAGAACATGAAAAAGGTACAATACTACTAGGTTACTCGTCGTGGCGGGCGAACTTACTCGCCGTGGCGAGCAAACATTGCTCTCTCTTACACAGTTACTCGCCGTGGCGAGTGGGTAGCGAGCAAACACTACTCTCTGTTACACCTAGCTCGCCGTGGCGAGCAGTCTACTCGCAGTGGCGAACGTAACAGGTTTTCTGTCGGGAAGTGCGATTTTTAACCCCAAAAACCCAATTTGCATCAACCTTAATCCCAAAATTGATAGGAAACTCAACCTATGATCATTCTACAATCTGAACATCAATTATCTATGAATTCTACGGACTTTCTACACTCTTAACATCCAATTCTACAAGTTCTACCTTCAAAATCCGATTCTTAACCCTAATTCTCAACTTCTCATGAATAACAACAAAACTACATGCTAAATTCAATTTCAGAATTATACAACTTAAGATTAGAGAATATTAGTCCCACCCTTACCTTAGATTGGTGATTGCAAGACTCTACATGTTCTCTCTTCTCTTGGTTCTCCTCTTCTCCTCTTTCTCCCAAAGACTTCTGTAAAACCTAATTTGTGTCTGTCTC
>Ga0315915_1004281_pt1 | contig 18068 bp, 7 predicted proteins | sample MpolbnodulesMG_FD_207738 | JGI IMG/M metagenome (GOLD analysis project Ga0315915, IMG submission 207738) | Medicago polymorpha root nodule microbial communities from Los Angeles, California, United States - branched nodules | ecosystem: Host-associated > Plants > Roots > Nodule | place: USA...
TTAATATAATTAGGAAACGATTTTTGTTTTGTTTTTCAACAAAAATAGGATAATTAGGTTGAAAAGGATTTTGATTTGTTTTTAATAAAAAATAGGTTTGTTTTGTTTTTCATAAAAAACAGGGTAATTAGTTTAGTTTAGGAGATTTGTTTTGTTTAAAAAAATAGGTATTGTTTTGTTCAAAAAAAAAAAAAGGCAGATTTGTTTTGTTCAAAAAAATAGGAGATTGAGTGTGATAACACTTCAAAAAATAGGGCCGATTTGATCTATAAAAAAAAATAGGGTTAATAATTAAATAGGGGTAATACAGTAAAATTAAGTATTAGGGTTAGATTAAATCTAGGGCAATAATTAGCTTTCGGTTAACTTTAATAAATAAGAGATTTTCTTCCTCTCTTGTCCACACTATACCCTCATCTTCTTTCATGAACATGTACAACGAGTCTTATCATAAAGCTATTAATTGGAAAACATGAAAATATATGGGATTAGATATAGGTGAAACCTTGCCATAGTTTCATTGCTTCCAATTCCATGCATGGGAATGGGGTCTTCAACGGTCTCTGCGCACTTGCAAGGACAACATATTACTCGAGAAGTCCTAAAACGACATCGAGTTAACTTCGAACCACAATTTTTTCAATGTATAGTAGAGAAAAATGGAGAAAACTAAATAACAGAAGAAAATGGGAGGATTTGTGGAAGAATGGTGAGGGAGATTGTAGGTGATACATGGAAAAGAGGGTTTTACATATTCAGAGTATGAAAAAGAGGTGTCAACTCAGAGAGGTACGTAAAAGTACTAACTTTCGTAATATTTTACGAATTTAAGGATCTTTTTTAGAATTTTCTTAAAATAAATGAAAATTTTGAAGTCATATTACAAAGTTTACGATCATTCTTGGACTTCCAATAACAAACTTAATAAACACAATATCATGTTTTTTTGGGTAGAATTAACACATTATTATGTAAGACAACGTTTGGTTACATGAATACTTCAAAAAGTTATTTAACAACAAAGCTACATAGACAAGGCTATTTTTTATTTTGAGGAAAGACTGCAATTTTTTAAATGTTTGTTTTAAATAAAATTGAATCAAGAACTATGGGTTCTCTGTGTATTTCAATATGTAGATAGTAGAAGAATTTATGTTGTATCGATGTAATCTATCAATTTATTTATTATTATTTTTTTATAACAAATTTAAAATTTAAGAAGCTCTAATTTTTTTTAGAACTTCTATTTTTCTCAAAAATTAAAATTTCAAGAATGACATATCAGAATTAAATGATATGTAAAAGAGGGAAATGAGGCTTGCATGTGTACATGCTAGAAGGCACTCATAAATTATTAATTTTTCCTATCTTTCAATTAAAAATTATAAAGATATTTTGATTCAGATTTACTTAGATCCACCCACTCAATCCAACTTCGTACATTTTTATGTTAAATGATTTGATGGCTAAAACTCATACATTTTATTTAAATTTAAAAAAGTAATGTGTTTGAGGTTTGAACTCGACCCCTACATATAATATGTAATATTCTTACCAACTGAGATAGCACAGACATTGTTACCTGTGTTTAATATTACCTTTACTGATATTAGGATTTTTCACAAATAAAATATTCACCGATGAGTTTTGGACTCAGCCGCCTCTTATTTTATTTATATATCATTTTTTTACAATATTTTATTCATATATCTAATCCATATCACTTGGAAGGAAGGTAAGTAGGAAAATTCATGTATGTAAAAAAAAGGGTAAGTAGGCAAAGCGTGTGCTCCTTCACATTTTTACAGAAAATAAAAATGATCAAATTAGTATAAACAAAAAAAAAAAAAAAAAACATTTCCTAGAGAAGTTGGTAAATTTTACTTGTAATTCATATACAAAATATAAATTAATTTTAAGTAGTGTTATGTTTGTATTCTTTTTTACTTGTAATATAGACATTTCTAGAAAAAAAATACGTGTTTTAAGAAAAATTGTTGGAATAGTAAATTTGTCTAAAATATGTGTTAGTTTTACATTCTTATCTATATAATTATTTTATACTTCAAAGACATTGTTTAAAGAATCCTTAAAAAGAAACTTTGTATTAAAATACAACTCAAACATAAATTAAAGTAATTAATAAGTAGACAACTTTTTATATAAAAGTTACAACTTTTGTTACTTAAACAATATGCTCGAAAGATATTTGTTTGTATTTTCCTTACTGATAGGAGCAAGAGAGAAAGAATATATGTAGTTTTTTAATGGTGAATTAAATAAAACATCTTTTTGTAAAAAAAATTATTAATGTATTCAGAATTTATAAAGAGATTTATATTCATTTTGGCAAAGTAAAGAGATTTATATTGAGATACAAAGAAAATGTGGAAAAAGAACTTTCAAATAAAGACGAATGAAATAAAGTATTTTTTTTAGTAAGTAGTTTAGTGGGAAAAATTTCATCCAATAAATTAAAGAAGTGAAGAAATTTTTTTATTTCATTCAATAAATTACTGAAGTGAAGAATTGAGGGATGTATACTGTAATGTTTTTTTTTATTTTACCAATTGAGTTGTATTAACCGGAACAAACGAATAGGTCTAGTGATATTGGTTTGAGATTTGAGAGTGTGTTCTTCTTTAAGGTCTCGGGTACGATTCCCTCTAGTGTCAGTTTAGGTTGACTAATTTAGTTTCTTAAAAAAAAAACTGAAACAAACGAATAAAATATCGACCGTACTGTCCTAGGTATAAAACTTTTTTTTGGAGAAAGGGTATAATACTTTTATAACTCACAACTTGTATTAAATTAAAGGAAAAAATTAAGGTACAATTTCTTAAGTGTGTTATGTATGATTCTTAACTAAATTCACCATGATTTTCTTAATTTATTCTCTCAAAAAAGTTCTTTTCCAAAAAAGTTTTCCACACTTAAAAAAGTTAATTAAAGAGATTCACCATGATTCTCTCAAAAAGTTTATTATCTCTAAAAAAGTTGTATATTTAATTAAGAATTATACAGAAAACACTTAAAGAATTGTACCGTCCTAAATTTAAATGACATCATGTTTTTTGATTTTATCTTCATTACAGATCGAGCTGGGCTAGTTAGGCAGATAGCCGCCGGGGACTTTTCAATATGAAAGCTAGGTCAACTTGTTTTTTCTATATTGTCCATGCCAGCAAAGATTATAGAAGAAAATTCAGAAGAAACACGCAATTTGTTGGGGAATATGATGAGAAATAGAGATAAAAATTGAAAAGTAATAATGTCATGAAACTATGAGCAAACCACTAACCTGCTTGTTTCTATAATAAAAAGGTGACAACTAGAGTATCCATAAAAAAATGGTGGGTAATTTACCCCAACCAATACACGTTAGCCACATGAGCATATATCCATGAACTATCTTGACCCCATCAATAAATTGCTCATATTCATTGGTTGGTGGGTAAATTATCCACCATTCTTCAAAGGTAATTTAGAAAAAACCTATATTACTATTCGAATCAGAGATCTTAGTAATATCATATTATAGTATAGCTATCTTATGTCTGAACTTCAAATTATCAGAATAAAGAAGTATAATTTCCCTTCACTTCTTATGCTAAAAACAAGGTAGCTATCGATTGAGGTACTGACTACACCATTCGGTTACTACGATCAGAAAAAAAAAACTATTTTATAGATTCATTTAGCAATTGACATACTATACGGTCTTTAAAAAAAATAAATCTAAAATTTTATATTCATTTAATCAACCAAAATGATAACTAATATTCTCGAGACACTCTTTAATCAACCAAAATGATAAGTTTTTATGAAATCTATGTATTCGATGTATTGTAAATGAAACTATTTAACTTGTTTAAATAATCTTTTCTTTATTATGAATCTTTAAAGAACGGTCTACAACACTTGTCAGAAGACTTTCTATGTTTTTTTAAAAAAGAATTTGCAATGTTTCAACTTTAAAGTAAGTAGCTATGCCATGAAGAATTTGTAATGTTTCAACTTTCAAGTAAGTAGCTATGACATAAAAAAAAATTAAGTAGCTATATCTTAAACTCTTTATATGACACCAAAATAGTCAAGTGTATTTACTATCTAAGATATTGATTATTGACTAAAGTTCATCATTTTAAGCACTAATGCGAAAGTGACGGGAAAAAAAGAATATTATAATTGCCTAAATGTGATGGCCGCCGAGTCCCATCCTTAGTTAAAATTGCCTATATAAACCTCAACTAGCATACATCCATTCCATCCAATATCCATACAACAAAATGACTTTCATATCAATCCTCACATTCACACTATGCTCCCTACTACTCAGCCTCACTCCTTCACAAGCAGCCAACTTTGAGATCGTCAATAATTGCCCTTACACCGTTTGGGCAGCTGCTAGCCCAGGTGGTGGTCGTCGCCTCGACCGCGGTCAAACATGGAACCTCTGGGTTAATCCTGGTACAGCCATGGCTCGTATTTGGGGTCGCACCGGTTGCAACTTTGATGGCAGCGGTCGTGGCCGTTGCCAAACAGGTGATTGCACCGGTGGACTCCAATGTACTGGCTGGGGTGTCCCACCAAACACATTAGCCGAATACGCACTAAACCAATACGGAAATCAAGATTTCTACGACATCTCACTTGTCGATGGTTTCAACATCCCAATGGATTTCTTTCCTCTTAACGGTGGATGTCACAAAATCAGTTGCACTGCCGATATCAACGGACAGTGCCCTAACGAATTGAGGACTCAAGGTGGTTGTAACAACCCTTGTACAGTTTTTAAGACCAATGAATACTGTTGCACTAATGGCCAAGGAAGCTGTGGGCCCACTTATTTCTCAAGGTTTTTTAAGGATAGGTGTCATGATTCATACAGTTACCCTCAAGATGATCCAACAAGTACTTTCACTTGTCCTGCTGGATCTAACTATAAAGTTGTTTTCTGTCCTCTTGGAGCTCCTCATATTGAGATGCCACTAAACCAGACCAGTGTGTATTGAAATATGTATGTGATCAATGGTGTGTTCCTTCAATAAGATGAAGTTTTTTTGCTAAAACTTCATTTAGGTAGCTAATTTGGCTTTGTATGGGGTTTATAATTAGTGTATTTTGTTGTTTTAATAATGTTTATGTGATGATGAAGTAAATGAGGCGTGCGTACCTTGCACTATCAATGAAGCTTTTTAATTATGTTTATATGGTGGAGATCCAATATGTGGCTTTTGTTAAAAAAAAAGATAGCTTTTTAATCATCTTTTGAGAAATTTTAAACTGTTAATTGCCTATGGCTACTACATCCTGATCAGTACGTATTTGAATTTCCACCTCATACATAGCAACTCAAGTTAGGTGCTGAAATGAGTCTCTTATGTCCATATCATCAATTTTACGGTAATATTTAATAAGCACCAATTTTCTTCAACCGAGCACCTCAAAAGAAATTATTAAATAGACCCAATAAATAACTTTATATATATCATTACATTTTTAACAAAATTTATTCATTTACTAAGATTTATTAAATGAGACCCATGAAAAATAAAGAGAGAGGGCTTCCATAGCCACCCTCCTCCATAAGCACCTATATGTTATACTCCACAATGGGGATGCCTATTTAATGTGGTGCTAAATAGGTGAAGCACCTATTATTGTGGATGATCTGATAAAAATAATTAAATAGTAAGTTAATAACCTCATATATCAGTCTGGTAATCATCTTCATCCAACCTACCAACTTTTGATCGCAGATCCATGATCCAATTTTAATTGGTGATGATTAAAAGTTCAAAATAGAATTTTACTAAGATTTATTAAATGAGACCCATGAAAAATAAAGAGAGAGGGCTTCCATAGCCACCCTCCTCCATTATACTCCACAATGGGGATGCCTATTTAATGTGGTGCTAAATAGGTGAAACACCTATTATTGTGGATAATCTGATAAAAATAATTAAATAGTAAGTTAATAACCTCATATATTAGTCCGGTAATCATCTTCATCCAACCTACCAACTTTTGATCGCAGATCCATGATCCAATTTTAATGGGTGATGATTAAAAGTCCAAAATAGAATTTTACTAAAAATATTATAACATCTCGTTATCCAAATACTTCAAAATTTGTAACCAAAAAAATACATTTCAAAACTCAGATATCAAACTATTAGAGAAATAAGATAAGATTTTGTCAAAGGTTTACTGGCACAATAAATGATCTAATCAGGCTGCTGCTTTTTATAGTATATTCGTTGAATTATTATATATAAGATCCAATGTATCAAACCTCTTCTTCTTATCCCCTCCCCTTTTGACGGTACAATATTTCCCCACAAAAACGTTCTTGGACACGCAACATGTATATAGGTGTCTTATAATCATTGTATACGAAAAAGGGTAAGAACATTAGAGAAATACAATAGTTTTATCCCACTAAAAATATTAGAGAAATGTTATCGTAATTTTATTAAAATCTAATTATATTTTTAAATTTCAACAAATTAAAAATATTATAATTTTGTTAAATTTACTTTCACTTCAATCATACAATAAACAACGTGAAAATGCAGTTATGGCTTGGATAACACTTTTTTGGTAAAGAGCTGGGACTGTACAGATACACTATTTTGGATGCACATGGTCAACAAGGGGGATTCTCGTCTCAAAGTGGTTATGGACTTTTGGATACCATCATTATCGCACAAACATTGTTCAACAATATGTATTTATCTTATAGGTTAAGAAGACTAACGTGGCCTACATATACAGGGCTATAGTTTTCTCCATATGGTTTGAAACTTTGTATTGAATGAATATGAGCACACAAGTGCATGCTTTCTTCGTGTAGAGGAAGACTCCAATATACATTTTATTTGAATCGATTTGGAGAAGGAAACAATATTATCAATAACGGTTGCACTAATGATCATGTTACATCATCTCAAAAAATCATTTTATATTTTCTAAAAAAAAAACATTTTATATTTGTTTTAGATAATATTTGAACTTTGTCTTTTCAAGTTAGAAAGTCAAATTATATCAATTTAGATTGAAAAGTCAAACTTTTATCATTGAAATTAGAGAAAATCTTTATACGTATAGATTATGCATATATTAATATAATAAGTTTCTGTTTAATTTTTTTTGTTAGTGAATTGATTCTGGATGACTCATTCTTTAAAGGAAACAAAGACTTGAGTTTTGATTGACTACTCTCTTTTCGAAATGGATGCCCACAAATCCATTCAACTTGTATTTTACTATTCAATGGTTTTTCAAGTATTTTTATGTCAACGAATGAAGAGTAAGGAATGTGACCTGCAAAACAAAAAATCATGAAGTAAAACTTGAGACATCTCAAAGACTACTCTAAAAGATTTATGTGTCTGATGTGGAGAAAACATAATAACAAGAACTACAAGCAGAAGATGTAACCCAAAAAGCATATTAAGAGAGAACAACGAAAATAATTTTTGGGATGCATGTAACGGGTAAACAATGGTTAATTTATAGACTCAAAGTGACCGTTCAATCTAGAGCAGTCTTTGAGATGTCTCAAGTTTTACTTATAGTTATTGTTTTGCAGGTCACATTTCTTACTCTTCATTTGTGTTAAATAGTCACACATCGAACAAAAGATGCCTTAGACATGTGTTTATAAGTGGAGGCAATCTTCACCTCAAAATTCAGTTTTATGGGGTTATGTTAGGCTCAACCACGATCTCTAAGATGGTATCAGAGTCTCTTCAAAGATCCATTGTGTCACTTGTTATCAGGTTTCTGCTATCGAACCACCCACTAATTATATCCACGAACCAAACTCAATACTCCTTATTGTGAAGGAGTGTGTTAAAGAGTCCCACAACAGACAAAATATAACATGTACATGTGTTTATAAGTGAAGACAATCCTCACATTACAAACATGTTTTGTAGAGTTGTGTTACGTCCGAACACGATTTCTTAAAACCTATTTTTCCTTTAATGACTCTTCAAGAATCATTGTGTTAATGTCAATCAAGTTCCCTTCCCAATTTCCATCTACGTGGATTCTCTTGCCCTCAGGTGTTGGTTGAAGGGTTGATTCGACAACTGATAAACTATATTAAACACTCTCTTTGTGGGATGACATTGTTGTGTTTCCTTAGTTATCTCTGATATTTTTTGGGATGTATGTGATTGGCAACAAATTTTTTTGTCACATCATAAAAAAATTTCTCATAGCAAGATTCATGTGTGACTATGCTACTGGTGGACCGGCATAGAAAGAATATCAAAATAACAGGGCTATAATATGTACTTTTTTAACGTAAACAATTTCAGACTTCACGTATATTAGAGATACTGTTTTAACAACTATTTTACTTTTAAAAAAAACTATTTTAACTATTTATGATCAACAACAAGATTACTTATATTTTTGACAAATGCAACATTAATTCTTGTAAATTATTAAAAAAATTGAAAAAATACAAATATATGCAAATATTTTAAAATATATGGTATTGAATTAAAAAATATATTTATATATTATCAATATGATTTGATTGACATTTGAATCTCAGACTCTTTTTTTTTTTAAGGAGTGCCGCTTCATTATCTACATAGTCTGGTTTTAATTACATTGACAAAAAAGTTAAAAAAAAATGTTAAATAAATTTTATTCTCTATAAATACTAACTTCACGAAAGACACTAACATACATGTCTTTCAGCATTTTTTTCTTTTGAAAGAATGTCTTTCCATATTTATTCACAAGGAACACCAAACTGGTAAAATATAACTAAAAGAAGGATAAAATTGAAAAAAAAATGTTACACCCTAAAACAATATCTTTTAGGAGAATGTTAAATACTCTCCCAGAGGAATGTTGGTTAAACAATTAGAAGAAGTAAATTTTTATTAAAGCGCGTTGTAATTATTACTTAATTAAAAGTTACAACTTATATTTCCAAAATAAAAAATTTAATTTTGGATTTCTTAACTAGTGTCTCAAGGACACCAGTAAGACCCTATCTTTTATATAAGGTCAAAATAAATTTTCAAAGTGGGGTTTTAGTCAATGTTAAAGTCAAAATTGTTTAATTATTTATAATCTTTTAAATTTTTAAATGACTTTTTAAACATGTTTAGAAACAAAATTCTTTATAGAAAAATAAGCTCAAGATATGATTTTTAGTTTTAAATTTTCATTACTTTTATGTTGAACTTTTTTTTTAAAGATCTTGAACTTTTGTAAGTTTAAAAGTTTACATTTAATTCATATTATATTTAAAAATCTAATTTTTTTTTGAAAATCCTATTTATAAGGTTCTAAGAAATGGCAATAAAACATTGAAAAGTTTAATAATAGTGAAATAAATTTAAATGTTTTTGAAAGAATGAAATAAATTTAAGGCTTAATAGTAGTTTTAGTCCCCTATGTTTCAAGAAGTTGCGATTTTGGCCCCCCCACAAAATAAAATACAAAATCGCCCCCTAAGTATTGCCCATTTTGTAGTTTTGTCCCCTAGATCAATTTTGACCAAGTCAATGCACACGTGGACGCCATGCGTGTAATTATTATTATATATTTTTTAATTATTAAAATAATATTTTTTTAATTAAAAAAATAAAATAAAAAATTACACACGTGGCGTCCACGTCAACTTTCACTTTGTCAAAATTGGCTTTGGGGCCAAAACTGCAAAATGACAACACTTAGGGGGCAATTTTGTATTTTATTTTGTTAGGGGGCCAAAATCGTAACTTCTTGAAACATAGGGGACAAAACTGCTATTAAGCCTAAATTTAAATGTATCATGGAATAAAACTTACGATGAAATTATAAGAACTTATGTACATTTCTTTATCTATTTTTTCTTCTTCTTTTTTATGTTATAACAAACTTTAAAATCTAGAGATTTTATGAAATTATATATAGTTTAGTTAAAAACTATAGAAAAAATACTTAAGAAAATATACCTAAACTATTTTATGAAGATTTTTTTTTGAAGGAACTTTTTTATGAAGATTGGAAGCAAAATTTATATTTAGAAAGATAAAATAAATTTTTCTTTTGGAGAGGAAGGATAAAATAACTTTTTTAACCAAAAAATAAAATAATAACTAAGACAAAATTACACTATCAGTCCCTTAACTTAATTTTATTTAACAATCTGTTCCTTTATTTATTTTTTTTCATTTTAATTTTATCTTTTTGGTCTATTTGCATATGAATTTTCAAGCTTCAAATTCATGGTTTATATTTTATGCTCTTTCAATCTTCAAATATATGGTCTTCATCTATATTTTCATAGTAATATTAGATTTAAAATTTAAAAATTCAATTGACCAAAATAAAAAAAAATAAAAAAGATTAAGTAGCAAATTGTAATCTAAAATTAAGTTAAGGATAAAAATGTAGTTTTGGCATAATTAAATATCAGTAATAAAATGCAAAAGAAAAAAAACACGAATCACTTCTTTCTTCTGCATTCTTTCCATATCGAAAAATCTGTCACGAATTCAATCACACGGTTATCTTTTCTCTTCATCTCTCAAATTCAATTCAATTCAATTCGCTCTACATACATATTCTTCTTCCGATTATTATTACTTTCTCGATTTCGATTTACGTTTCTTTCCTCTTTTCACCATTTCCGATCCGCAATTTACATACAAAAAATCAAATTTCAATAACCCTCTCTTTGATTGAATTGTTTTCAAAACTTATTATAACTATTCAATTTTTATTATTCTAAGAAAATTTCAATTCATTAGTATATGTTATCGTTACCCCATTGATTTTGCATATAAAAGTGAAAACCTTGAAAAATTGATCATTTTGATAAACCCTAGAAATTGATTTGATTTGAAATTCAGATGGCGTTACAAGGAAAGCTAGATAGATTCAAAAAGCAGCAAGAGAAATGTCAATCAACACTATCGAGCATAGCAGCAAACAAGGCTGTATCTGCATCTGTGCCAAATGCTCTTGCTCCGGTCAAATTTTCGACCGATACGGAGAGACTTCAACATATTAATAGTATTCGTAAAGCTCCTGTTGGTGCTCAAATGAAGCGTGTTATTGATCTTCTTTTTGAGGTATCAAAAAATACTAATATGATCATATGCAATACCCACATGTTATATTATTTTTATGATTATCAATACTTTGGGTTACTATTTTTATGCTCTTTAGTATATGATTTGAGTTAAAAATAGAACTTTAAGTTGCGGTCACGTTGTGATCTTAGTGTTGCAGAAAATTGTGGTCAAATAGTATACTTATGCAGCTGAAATTCTAATTACGTTGTGCCCGCCAAGATATCAAAAACCTAGATATTAAGGTCATGATACAGTATTTTAAAGCCTGGGAGAAGATACTTAAGTTGTATATAGGCCCTGTTTGGATAAGAAACTTAATTAAGTGTTTATCATATAAGTGCTTATACATAAACTATTTCTATATCAAAATGAAATACAGTTAAACTGTTCTTATATTGTTTTCATGAGCTATTTAGAAGAGTTTATGGAAATAAGCTGAAAACACCTTATGGACATATCATTAGCTGTTTCCGTAAGCCCTCCCGAGCAGTTTCACTAGTACTTAGCTCAGTAGATAAGCTCAAATAAGTCAATCTAAAGAGGATCATTTTAGTCCCGTGTCATCTTATAAATATTATCAGAAACTACTTGTACTTTAGGTTCAAAAGTCCTTGGGTTATAATTTATATATGTGTTTTATTTCTAAATCACGTTGCTGTTTAGGAAAACTTCTACAGTGCTTTTTATATACAATGTATAAATATGGTTTAATGTTAGTAATCTGTAAGCTATTCTATGCCTAATGGTCATGCTGAGTGGTGGCTAATAAACCTTTTCAGCCAACCCGGACCTCTCTTGAGGTTGATGGGTATGCGCATGTTGCCATATATACTTACTTAGTGCTTGTGCTTGTATTTTCTTAATAGACTCGGCAGGCTTTAACATTGGAGCAAATAAATGAAACATGCCATGTGGACATGAAAGCTAACAAAGATGTTTTTGACAATATGAGGAAAAATCCAAAAGTAAGATACGATGGAGAAAGATTCTCATATAAGGTAACTTTTATTCTTGCGTATATGTAAACCTTCGTGTTTCAATTTTGTTCACTTTGACAGCAACATCCTCTTTTATGCCACCTACTATTTTGGCTCATGAAATTTGGCCATTGCTTTTGGTCTATAGTCAAAACATGCTCTTCGGGACAAAAAAGAGCTGCTTTTCCTGATACGCAAATTTCCAGAGGGCATTGCTGTTATTGACTTAAAGGATTCGTACCCAACTGTAATGGAGGACTTACAGGTAAATTAGTTTTAGCAGTTAGTTTTTTTATATTCATTTTTCTGAAACATTGGTGAACTTTAATCATAGAAATATGTCTAACTCCCATATTGCCTTGAGCTTGTTGAGCAACTATTCTTATATCACCAACTTGATTCCTTTCTTGTGCACAATGAATTTTTGGGAGACATATTTGTTCCTAAATACTAAGCAGTCACTATACCTATGAAAGAAGCTCAAATGTTATTATAGTCAATACAATCGATGGATATAAGAATAAGATGTTGCAAGGGACAAATTATAATAGACAAATATTGTTAGAAACTGTTCATCTGAAAAAAGAACAAAAAAACGATCCAACTCATAAGTCACAACAATATAAATATAAGTTCAGTGTCCTGAGTATTCCCGTTCCTCCCTTTGTATCCGAAAGACTAACCCTATAACTTCAATATAGACCATGATATCAAAGTGGTTTCATCCACAATGACCTCTGCCATCATCATCTCGTTGATTATTTTTTCTTGTTAAAAAAGCATTGGATCAGTTAGTTATTTGTTTCAATGTTCTTCCAGGGTTCCAGCATCCCCTGGCTATTACAATCAAATAAATTTTGATCTCAACTATTCCAAAAGTAGTATAGTCCTAACTATCCCAAATGACTGCCTATCCCATAAAAGTAATTTGGCCTAGTGGCTATCTCAGAAATAGTTTGGCCCCGTGTCTATCCTAGAGAATTAGTCTCACCCTAACAGTCCCAGATGTAGTTTGGTTTCGACAGTTGTAGATTATTTTGGGCCCCGTTTGGATTAGGCTTATTTTGAGCTTGTGCAAATAAATAAGCTTTTATGTATTATTCATAAGTTTGTCAATGTGGTTTATGAAAAAACAGTTTAGAAGAACCAATTTTTGTTAGTGAAAACTTTTAAATTAACATAAAAGCTTATTTATTTACATAAGCTATTTTTCATAAGCTAAAAAGTAAGCCAATCCAAACGGACCCCAATCCCAGAGGCATTCTGGCCTCATCTTTTTATTACCTCAATCTTGTCCCAGCTTATTCCAAATATAGTCTGTCCCTGACTTATCCTAGATACAATCTAGCCCTACTTTTTGTCCCAAATAAGCTCTAAATTTTGTCTGAGTTGACAATCCAGTCATGTTTTGTGGAGTCTATACTTTTATATGGATGGTATTCTTTTTTCCTCCCCATGCATATAAAAGAATAACCCTATAACTTAAACAAATATGAATAAATATTAATTTGAAAACTAATTATTCCTACCCAAAGTCTCAGCTCCTCTGAGACAAGGCACGAGGCCAACTGTATATGCACCCTCTGTTTGTAGTTACACTTTTCAACACTCACTTTTATCGTTAAAATTCACACGAATCCCACTGATTCTTGTGGGTCCCATATGCATTTAGTGGGACCAACATAAATATTAACCAATAAAAGAGTGTGTTTCGGAAAGTGTGAGTCAGACTGTGTTGCTAGCATTATTCATATATTAATACAAGCGTGGACTGTTTTAGCATGTTTTTTTTTAAAAGTGAAAGAATTCTATTAATCTGCAACATCTATACTCAGATGACTCGCTGTGGTGAGTGATGTTTTTTAGAGGTGGTCAAGAGTCAAAATTTAGGTATGTAATTGGTTTCTCATGAAAATAAGATATCATAAAGCTTTCAGTTTATAGGCTTTGAAAGGTGGCAGGGAGATTTGGCTGCTGTCCAACTTTGATTCACAGGAAGACATTGCCTACCCTAATGATCCTAAAGTGCCCATTAAGGTGGATGATGACCTAAAACAGCTTTTTCGTGGGATTGAATTGCCTCGTGATATGATTGATATAGAGAGGGATCTCCAAAAAAATGGAATGAAGCCTGCTACTAACACTGCAAAGAGGAGGAGTGCAGCACAAATGGAAGGCATTTCATCAAAGCCTAAACCTAAGAAAAAGAAGAATGAAATCACCAAGAGGACCAAACTGACTAATGCCCATCTTCCGGAGCTTTTTCAGAACTTGAACAACTCTTGATTAAAGTAACTCAGTATGTGTTGGGCGAATTCTAGTAGTTTATTTACTGGTGTAAAATTGATCATGTGTTTACAGAGATTTCCCATTGTCCAGAAGGATATATCTTTATTATTGTATTAGCTTACTGCCTCAGGTTTTGGACATATTCGTTTTGTTGAAGAAACAACTTTCCAGAGTGGATGACACATTGCAAATTCAGGGTATTCCTTCCAGGATTAAACAAGATTCTTAAGCAAAAGGGCAAAGGTGGCCAGAACCCCTCTTCTGGTGGTTTTTCTAAACTCAAGGTCGTATCATTTAAATCAAGGGCAGAAAATGGTGGACCAAGTTGGCCAATTTAGTCATTTAGTAGAGTGAAAACATTGTCCCTCTCATTCTTAGGTCCTACTTCTGGAAATGAATAATGAATTATATTGTTTGTTGCCTATTGGTGAGAATACTTCCGTGTAATTTTATGGTCCTGAATTTCAGAGTGATGTAATTTTATTGAATACTTTTATGAAATGATTATATTAAACATTTGCATGTCATTTTAAATTTTATACGCACATAATTTTGCATTGTGCCTATGTCTTAAAATGACCAAAAGAAAGTAATTCAGTTAATTAGTAAATAGGGTTAAATATGTTAATGAGAAATAGACACCAACAATGAGAAATAGACTATTCGTAGACACCAACAAGATGACATCCTATCAACTTGCAGATCATTATGTTATCTGATTTTGCAGCTTGATGGCCTTAGGCTCTTCAAAGTATATACAGAGTCGAACATCAGTAACCAATCCATCGATAGTTCTTATTTGGTTTAAAATTACTTAATAGAAAAAGCTTGAAAAAAAAATTTCTTTGGTGCAACTCCACGGCTACGAAACTTTGCAGATGTTTCCTCTAGCTCAAAAAATTCTCTTCAGCATATTGATTGACTTCTGTATTTCCAAATTTTACTGTTGATTTAAACAAAATTGAGTAACACTTTAGTGTAACAACTGATATTTGAAAAGAAAAGGAAAATTAATCATGTGGTTTCTTAACTTAATTTCAGATAACGATTTAATTGTTTTTATATGTTTGCATATATATAAAATGACATGAAAAAAAAACTCAGTTGGTACCGAAAATTAAGAGCAATTTTGTGAAAAGAAAAATAGACACGTTGATGCATTAAATTTGTGCTAATCCCTCATCAACAATTTATTTTTTGTCTTAACCCTTTATTCTCAAAAGAAGAGGTATTTGTTAATTTGGAGTTCGACCGAAAAGTAAGTAAAATCTGACTACAAATTGTTCCAATCAAGATTCAAGCTCGGGTAATTCAAAAAATATTTGCTCTTAAAATAGAAGAAAATCTAATCGCTTCCTTCCAAAATGCACAAAAATAGGAATTCAGATTACATGTTTTTGAATAGAATTACACATTTTTTCAATAAAAAAAAAAGAAAAAGAAAATTGAGTCACACAAGAATTAACTTAATTGTATCCAATATCCAAAAAATTTAGACTAAAATTCAATATCCAAACTTTGTAATTATCCACACAGAGAGAGCCAACAAATAACTTCAAACTACGCATCAAAATAGTTGATCAAATGTTTTCTTGTTAAACACAGTTGTAATGAATAAAAAGAATGCCAAGATAGAATAGTGACTTTTATCTCTTACAACAACACTGATTCATTTGCAATAAGATTTTGTCTGAGAAACTAGCACAATAAGCTGCTTATCAATTGTGTTCTAGCATAACCCTGCCTGCTATATAGAAATTCATATATTCTTCATCAAAGGCTTCCAATGTGAAAACAAACATACTCCTATTAGGAAGCAGGCTCTTCACCAAATTCTTCACCATCAATTGAAGGTGAAGAACGTGTACTTTCCAAGTCTCAAACAATATGTTGATATATGGAAAGAACTTCATTTTCTCCCCACGAAATATCGTTTTCCCACCTACAAAAAATTAAAACAAAATTAAGGAACAATGGTTAAGTAATAGTATTAGCTATAACTGCAATTTGTAGGGGATGGAATAGTCTTGAGAAACTATCTACAACTCAACAACGAAGGAAGATAAAAAAAACCAACGTTACAACGACTATCCATTTTCTCCTCCTCCATCAACCCAAAAAGTATAAAGGAATTTGTTAAAAAGTTCTACATCGGATAAGAGATGGTCTATACAAGTGTTTATATGCGGAGGCAATTCCCATCTCATAAGCCGGTTTTGTGGAGTTGTGTAAGATACAACGAATAAGATGTAATTATTAACAAATAAGAGTAATGCTAACAACACTCATTTTAACCTTCTTTTTAACATTCACTCTCTTATTGGTGAAATACATGTAGGTCCTATCACTTTGGAAACGAGTCAAACATATAGTGGTGTGACCCATGTGTATTTAACCCAATAAGGCTTTGTTTGCGAGTTGGGTTTTGGAGGGGAAGGGAGGGGAAAAGTTTATGGAGAGGTAAACCCTTGTTTGCGAGTTTTAAAAAAACAAGGGAAAGGTTTTGGGGGGTTTTGAAGGGCTTCATTTGTCCAATTTTAAAGCTCCTCCAAATTGGGGGGTTTTGGGGGGTTAAACATACAAATTATTTATGCTATTCAACTTGTTTATTACGATCTCTTTTTCAAAAACAACTTATTTATGCTATACAACTTGTTTTTGCAAAACAACTTTTATAAAGAGGTCATAATAAGATGTTTTGGATAAATAAGCTGTTTTTGAAAAAGAGATCGTAATAAGCTGTTTTGCATAAATAAGCGGTTTTGAATAAGCTATTTTTTAAAAAGAGATCGTAATAAGTTGTTTTGTATAAATAAGTTGTGTTGAATTTGCTGTTTTTTGAAAAGAGGTCGTAATAAGTTGTTTTTCAACTTGTTTATTACGATCTCTTTTTCAACTTTTGTATAAATAAGCTGTTTTGAATAAGTTGTTTTGTGAAAATAGGTCGCCATAAGTTGTTTTGTATAAATAAGTTATTTTGAATAAGTTGTTTTGAATAAGTTGATTTTGAAAACGAGATCATAATAAGTTGTTTTGTATAAATAAGCTGTTTTGAATAAGCTGTTTTTTGAAAAGAGGTCGTAATAAGTTGTTTTGTATAAATAAGCTGTTTTGAATAAACTGTTTTTTTTAAAAGAGGTCGTAATAAGTTGTTTTGTATAAATAAGCTGTTTTGAATAAGCTGCTTTTTGAAAAGAGGTCGTAATAAGTTGTTTTGGAAAAATAAGCTGTTTTGAATAAGTTGTTTTTTGAAAAAAGGTTGTGATAAGCTGTTTTGGATGAATAAGCTGTTTTGAATAAGCTGTTTTTTGAAAAGAAGTCGTAATAATTGTTTTGTATAAATAAGATGTTTTAAATAAGCTGTTTTTTGAAAAGAGATCGTAATAAATTGTTTTTCATAAGATAAGCTGTTTTTGAAAAGAGGTCGTAATAAGCTGTTTTGCATAAATAAGTTGTTTTGAGTAAGTCGTTTTTTTAAAAGAGGTCGTAATAAACTATTTTGTATAAATAAGCTGTTTTGAATAAGTTGTTTTTTAAAAAAGATATCGTAATAAGCTTTTTTATTTATTTATAAATAAGCTGATTTTTTTTTTTTAAAAAAAAAATAGATCGTAATAATTTGTTTTTTATGAGCTAAATTGTTTTGAATAAATTTCAAGATAAATTACAATGTATTCATTGTAAGAGAAAAAAGGGTAAAATA
>Ga0315915_1004282_pt1 | contig 18066 bp, 7 predicted proteins | sample MpolbnodulesMG_FD_207738 | JGI IMG/M metagenome (GOLD analysis project Ga0315915, IMG submission 207738) | Medicago polymorpha root nodule microbial communities from Los Angeles, California, United States - branched nodules | ecosystem: Host-associated > Plants > Roots > Nodule | place: USA...
ATACAACGATACAATCGACTATTGGACCGTTTAATAGTGCGAGACATCGACAATTAAACGATCCAATAGAAATCACGATATCTTTTGGACACGAATGATGTTGTTGAGCAATATGTGATAATATCGATTGATAATTAGAATCCGCAACCCAAATCCAAGAATACGTATGAGTAGGTTGATGAAGTTTAATCCCAGCATACTTATTTCCCTGTTAACTCTCGTTCCATTTACAATCTTTTAGTTTGATAGTCTATGAAACAAATCAACCTTGAAACCCTAGCTCAGAACGATATCGATTGTTGAACGGCTTAGAATATCGCACCAGTCCCTATGGAGACGATAACTTAAATACTTACTTTTGTTGCTACAACAGGTCTTCACTTTACAATTTCAGTTTATCACGATTTGCGTTAAACACAATTCAAATTTTAAAATGTTATTATGACCTGCCTTAAATTTGATAGAACACTTGCTATGAGATCGTTGCTATTAAACTAGCCGAGTCATTGATAATTTGTCTATGTAATAGTGCACATTGATTAAAAAAAACATTATACATAATTGATAAAAAAAATTGACAAATTTTAGACTGTCTTTGGAAAGTTGTGGATAAGTTATTCATTTTCAATTAAAATGATAAAATCAAACATGTGTGTTCTATTAACTATTTTAATTTTTTTAGAAGTCTATGTTTGACATATCAACGAGGGTGTTTGTGACTGGTTTTGGTTGATTATGAAAAACTTATGTGCAATTTTAGTAAAACAAAATCAAGTTGGGAAATGTTACCTTTTAAGACGTATATTCAAACTTATAAATTGCAAAAATTATTTTTTTAAAGAAGCAAAAGTGCAAAAATTATCGTTTTCAATTTAAAATTTTTACTTTTGAGTTCCTTAATATGTATTTTTCCTATATTAAATTAGACATTTCTTTTAAGTTTTACACAAATATTAAAGAAATATGTGGTAGTTTTGATTTTTGTTGTTGTGTTAATTACCTCCGTTCACAGAGGAAGATGATTTTGGTAATCCGGAGTTTGATTAAAGAAATAGTTTGATCAATAATTGTTTCACTTCAAAATCAAACTCGTGTTCTTCCGATTGATTATTAACCATTCGAACTCAGTTTCTTGATTAAGGATGGTGTATTGAATTAAGATCTTCTAAGAGATTTTAAAAGACTTTTTTACTATAAAAAAATCTTATGGTATTCAATCAAAAAAATTTGTAACTTAAAATTTATAATTTTTTTTAAAAAATCTTATAAATTGACAAAATAATTTCAAATCATTTAAATTTATTGAAACCCATATTATAAATCTTGATAACTAGAAACATTAAAATCCTCTAAAGCCTTTTAAAAAATTTTAACAAAACTTATCCTTTTAAATTCTGATCCAATCCTTTACTAGTATGTCCTTAATTCTTTTTTTTCTTGTTTTTTAGAGATGTATGTCCTTAAATCATATGTTAGCCGAGACTCATTAAAGTTTACAAGTTAATTTCTTAAATTGTATTGTCGCTATTATTATTTTAGTAATATTGTGATGGTGATGTAATTTAGACTGACATCACTCCCATGTGCGATGACTTGTACGTTTCATCACATCACATGGACCTTCCCCAGAACAACAAGAACACCTGCCACGTCATCCATCCATACCTAGTATAATGCCAACGTGATATCTCACTTTCTTCTCATATTTTAACCCTTCTTTCTCTTGTCTAGTCTAGTCCTCGTGTGTTCTGATTTGACGTGGTTGAGAGAGAAAGCTTTTGATGGAAAAAGAGAGTGCAACTACTACTACAGAGTGTACCACCGAAGCTCTCACCAGAAAGCTCCATGAGCTTCTTCCTGACTCAGACGACGAGGCAAGTGAGTTTTGTTTCGAAGAAGAAACAATAGAAGAACTCATGCAAGAATACTACAAAGAGATCATTGCTTTTCCCAAACAACCTTCCACAACCACACCATTGCCACCGAAGGTGGAGGAGATTTCACCGGTGGTGGTTGAGCTCCACCACAATGCAAAACCTCACGAGCTTGTTGAAGAATACAAAAATATGGAAGAAGATGATTTTGACGATGAATGGCTTGCAAGGGTACTTAACTGGGGTCAGAATATTAAGGTTGGGGACACTAGTGAGTGGTTTTGATTTTAATTAATCAAGTGTATAAAAAAATATGAAACTTGTTGATGTACTCCATAATAAGCTACTATGAAGTATAGCTAGCAATTACAGGTCCAATACTAATTCTCTTTCTCTTCTTTGTCGATGCAACTTCGATTTATATTGGCCATTTTTTCATTCTCTTTCTGTTCTTTGGTCCCTTTTTGTTAATCAAACTTAAAGAGGAATTAACTAATTACGAGCCTAATTACAAAAAATCACATTGTGAGTTGTGGCTAGCTAGTTGTAATATGTACTTGTTGTTACCAAATTTTTATTAAAAAAGTTTTATAAATAGAGAAGGGAGTAAAATGCCCGAGCCTCAAAAAAAAAAATGAAGTTGGAATAGACAAATTTTTGTAATTAATTACAAATAAAGAGGAATGTTAGCAATATACCTTTTAACACACACTTTCTAACACATTCTTTTTGATTAGTTAAAATTCACACGGTTCCACCAAATCATGTGGGTCTCATATAAATTTTGTGGGTCTCATGTGAATTTTAACCAATCAAAAAGAGTGTATTAAAAAATATGTGTTAAAAGGTGTGTCGGTGACATTTCTCAAAAATAAATATTTATCACATAGTATATTTTTTTTTAGTGAGATGCTTCTGGGGAACAAAGCAATTCAACAGCATAGGAGGCAGTCACTTCGGTCTTCCTTATTTGGAACATGACTTCCCATGTATGGGAAAATATTAAAAGAAATATGACAAGATGGATTTAGATTCTCTCTACGGTGCTTTCTTTTTTATTTGATTTTTCTTCATTTTTAATTTTCACGATATTCACTTGTTTATAGGTTTAAATAATTGTGGGTCTGCACTTTGAAAAATTAAACTCACACAAAGTATTGAAACATATATTGATTCCATTAAATAAAAGAATAAGTGTTAGAAAAAATGTTGAAAAATGAGTGTTGCTAGCCTTCCACCAAAAACAAATATAAACAAATATAGTTATCAAGACCCAAAAGTAAAATACTAGAAACTGCTTACTAAAATGACAATTTTTTTATTCTCAAAAAATTGAATATGCAATTTTTTTATGACTTTTCGAAACAAAATTGATATATTAATTTGGTTAAGGCTTAAATATTGCACTCGTCCTTGAAAATATGCCTCGTTTAAGGTTTGGTCCCTGTAAAAAAAAAAATGTTTTTGGTCCCTGCAAAATATTTTGTTTTTTAAAATAGTCCCTAACCCCATTTTTCTGATGATTTGTATACGTGACACATGATGACTGGACCCATTTTGTAGTATTTGATCCCTGCAAAATATTTTGTTTTTTAAACAGGTCCCTACAAAAAATTTTGTTTCTGAAAATAGTCCCTGAAGGGACTATTTTAAAAAACAAAAAATTTTACAGGGACCAAAAACAAATTTTTTTTTTACAGGGACCAAAACTTAAAAGAGACATATTTGCAGGGACGAGTACCATATTTAAGCCTTTGGTTAACTAGTGCCCAAAACACTTTTAAGTTTTAACATTTCCCTTAATTTCAACTCTCTCTTTTCAACACATGTTAGAAACCTAAGATGTTGATTAATTTTTGTATACATTTTAGATACAAAATCATATATATAAGAAGCCAATATAATCAATTTCATTTGATATTTCTTTTTCTATTGATAATAAAATTAATCGAGTTAACCTTTGTTGAAATAATATAGAGTTAAATAAAAATTTATTAATTTTATTAGAATATGAGACATTTTTATCATATATTTTTCGAGGCCTAAAGCCTTGGTGATCTTCTCAATGGAGAAAATTTATTTCGGCAAAGCATGGCTACCAACTTTCAGGATTAAAGAACATGTCTTGTAAATATCGTTTTCTTTGTATCCGTGAGTTTTTTTTTTTTATTGTCTTTGTGAGTTTAACTTATTTGATAGGGATAATTCATTATAATATGCATGAACCAGTTCGAACCTTAAACTCCCCACTTATTCATCATAAGAAATGAATTTCTAACCACTAAACTACTCGTCACTTATTCATAAAAAAATAAAAAATCTTATCAAATTAAAAAGATGTCATTAACATTTATTTTATAGAATTGTGTTAGTTAAACATCAAAATACAAGTAACATACTCGTTCCGATCACAATTATAAAAAAATATTTTTTTTTCAAATTGATTGCATATTTAATGTATATTTATAAATATAATCAAGATACATAAATTATTTATTGAATTTGAAAAAAGAATATTTCTTGATAAATGTGACCAAATAAAATATATATTAGTGTATACATTTATCTTTATCTCTCTTATTTTTTTCTTTTTTATAATTTACACGTGTTAACAAATTAATCTCACACAAAAAAAAAGACATTGTAATTGGAATCAAAATTTTGATGTGAAATATCAATTTCTCATTTTAATAATTATCAAACTTATCAAGAAGTCTAGTTAGTTTCCAATTCCCACCACTCCAGATCTCATGTTATTAAACGGTGAGGACTGTATTCACTTGGTATAGGTGAGTTCTATTTAATGGAGGAACGCAATCCCACCAAAATCCTAAATTTCATAAATGAACCATTTATGACTTGCTCTTGTCTATGTCAGTCTTTTTGATCGGATATGCCTACCAGACAGCCTCACCGTTCATAATCCAAACAAGAAAATTATACACATGTCCTACAGTTTGGCATATGGTGTTCTCGTGTCATTTTATTTTAGTGGATTTTAATTAAAGAGTTTTGTTAACTACTATTAGTATGCTAAAGATTCTGTTAGTAAAAACTTTATGCATAATGTTAACAAGTGTCATAAAGATATTGTTTGAAAAATTCATAATAAGAAATTTCGTTTTTAAAATACAAGTCAAACACATAGAAAAATAATATTATTCAACGAGAATTACTATCAATATGAAAACCCAAGATCTTTGAAAGGGGTATTGCCAAGCTTACAATGCAACACTTGTGCTGCTTCCTCCAACCATCCCCACAAGTAAACTCTTGTGGAAATTAATTTTAAGTCCGACATCTATTGAAACCGATGCAAAATAGCCTTGATGATGCAAATATTAGCCCAACTCTTCTTCCTCGTTATTAAGGTATTATTTGCAAATTGCAAATGAGTCACCTTAAAAAGAGAATTGTAGTTTTCATCAACCTGAAATCTAGAAAATAAACCAATATTAATCGATGCCAAAGTCAAAAATCTTCACTCTAAATTTATTAGTTGGGCTTCCATTAACTTGAATCGTCGTTCTCACTATTCTTACATATTCCAACATTCATATTCTCTATCTTACTTGAAAGTTCATTTTAATCATGACACCTAAATAATTCAAGTCAACTGAGTCATAATCCTTCCCGAAATCAACCTTAAAAATTATAATTTTGTAGTCTTATCAACGATTTTGTTTGCTATAATAATACCATCAAAAATCTATTTTCCTTTCACAAACATGATACGTTTCTCCAAATTATCACCGACGTAATAACCTTATTTAGCCTGCTTGCCAAAACCTTTGTGAGAGTTTACACATGCACCCCACTAGAGAAATAAGCCTAAAATAAGATAATCGTTGTGGATTGTCGACCTTATGAACTAGAACAACATCATGCACTTAGACCCTTTAACCATTCTCCCATTAGCATGAAATTCATTCAAGATACACATAAATCATTTTTAAGATCATCCCAAAATTCTTTTAGAAATTTAACTAAAATATACACCATGAAGCACTTGAAACTATCGTAATCCCAAATTGCACGCTTAACTTCCTTCTCAATTAACAAAGACACAAAAGAATTTACGTCACCATCATAAAAGGTAAGCTCTCAAGTACCTTCTACTCCTTCGACCCTAACTTCATTCACATTTATACACACCAAATGATTAAGCTTTCTCCTACTAGCCACTACTCCATGAAAAAACTTAGAGTTTGCATCTCCTTGAAGGAGATAATTCAAGTTTTTTTTTTACATCGAATACTACAATAAACTCTAGAAAGAGAGAATATATGTTTCATCTTCTCGTGCACATATAATGGTACAACCTTTCAAGAGAAAAAATTGATATTTTGAAGAATGAGGTAGTTTTCTCTAAATTTTCACTAATTCATTTCCAAAATGTTAATTTCTGCCAAAAAAATACTATCATTTTTGCAGATTTAAGAATCAATTATTAAAATGCACCAATTTTTTAATTTAAATTTCTACGTGTGGATTTTTGCCTCACTTTAGTCTATAAGAATATTTGTTGTACTTGTAGTTATTGTTTTAAGTAACAAAAGAAAGATTTAGAAGGTTTTGAAAAAGTATGGTATATGCAAAGGGTCAAAGCCTCTGGCAATTATGGATTATTTAAGTTAAAAGGCTGGCTCTGCTACTAATTATAAGTTACTCTAATTATCTATGGGATGATTAACTTAATAGTATTTATTTAAACTCAAAACAACCATATTATATACAGTTGAATATTATATATAGTTGGGTTATGGAACAATCACAAGGTACTAGTTTTGGTTCAAAATTTCAAATCAAATACACATCAATTTTGTTTGACTCATTTGCACTTGCAATTTGGGACTGAGGGAGTACTCATAATAAATGAGTTATAATGGTTTGTATAGATTGGAAAGAAAAAAACAATCACACTCAACCGAGTGATAACAGATAGGAAATAACAAACTATTACTTGCAAATGTCAAGAACTCAAATCATTCCATAGTAATTTTAATTAAACACCTCTGAATTTGAATCCTGCGAGCATAAGGGTTCAAAATAACTGTACGCTTTTCTTCAATTATTAAAATCATTTTTCATATTAAAAGCACACAATATCTACTAGGTTGTGTAAAATTAAGAAGTATATTGCAGTCTGCATACATATAGCTTGAAACAAGATTATCAATATTATTGAGTCATTGACTATGTTGTACAATACATATTTATGTATTTTGGATTGCAAATACGAACTCTAATAGTTTCAAAATTTTACATCTCATATTATTTTTATTTTATATTCACATGTTTTCTTTGTATATAGTGCTTTATTTTATTTTCAGTAAAAAAATCGCATGCTATTTCTGTCTAAATTTTTTTATTAAAGTGAAAGTTCTTTGGGCAACTCTCTCCCACTTTATTGTGTTAAAATAGACTTTGTCATACACAAGTAAAATAGTCTTACACCATCCATCCGTGTGTTTTTCATCATTTGATCAAAAAGTTCCATCATATATCATTTTATCTAATGACGAAATTTATTGATCCAATGGTGAAAAAATAATTTGTGCACGATGAAGAATTATCTCGCTTGTTCAACCTAAAACTAGTCTTTAAAATGTGGTATACTTCCATTCTCTATTTTATTCCATGAAAATCAATGCTACACAAAGTGAGTGACACAATAAAATTAGCACAACTGTTCCAAATCAGTAGTCACATACACTACTGGTTAGCTTAAGGGGTCTACAGAGCATGCTTCTGTTAGCTCTAATGGCATGGGAGTTGCAAGTGTGAGTTCTAAATCAGGTGCTGCACTATGAGGAGTACAATTCGTTGATGTTGAAGAGTTAGGCCATTTCATCATTGAATGTTGAGGATGAGAAAGCCACTGAGGAAGAAAATTTCTACTTCCACTTAGTTGGCTTATGCAGCTGATATCATTTGGAGTCAAATTTATTGCTGATTTTTCACATCCCACCTGCTAAATTCAATATAGAATAAGATGGTGAAAATTAAAGAAGTTTAAAGTAAGGTCTGTGTCCATGTAACTATTTATATGGAGAGATACTTTAATTTACTTACATTATGGAGGTTAAGATGGTGTTTTCTTCTATTGATCAAGCAATTCTGAGACTGACGGAGAAAATGTTTTTGTGCATGACTAGCAACCTGGGTTGGTGTTTTTGTTGTTACAAAATCTCTAGATATACCTCTCCAGTTACCCTTCCCAAGCTTCTCAAGTCCTCTAAGAAATATCTCGTGCTCCTCCTCAGTCCACTGCATACCTGATCATAAAAAAACGTACATTATGTTAATTTCGTTTCCAAGCAACAATTCACAATTCTAGGGTATAGCAAATGTAAAGAAAGTCTAAAATTCATATAACCAGTATAAAGTGAGTGGTATCAATAAATCAATTGTTAAAATTATAGTTCAAATTAAATCATAATTAGTTGAAATGTCCATCCATTCTTAATTTTCTCATTATATGGAGCATTCACTTGGCCGGATTTTGAATTTTGGATTCAGCCTAATTTAACCCTCACAAAACTGATCCGTAAGGTGAGACATGAGACAATAGTATAATTATAACCTTTTTTACTGGGTCTGATTGTTGATATATGCCCGTTTCTTACGCAACTATCTGAATTTTCATTTGAACCAAACATGGTAGGCAAGGAGGAGGCTACTGATAAAGAGGTCCGCGATGATGGCAGGTAGTTCTTTCTGAAACTCCTTTTTGTGGGCAAATATGAAGGTGAAGAAGAATAAAGATGAAATTGCTCTTTGAGACTGTTATTGCAAGTCCTTGAATTGTGACCAAAGTTTCCACAATATGAGCATTTCCTAGCTATTCTCATTTCTTATAACTTGACAAAGAATATACCTAGCACATGTTACTTGTGCAATGTACTTACCCTTCAAACTGGCACCACCCCACTTATATATACACTACCAAACATCCAATATTATATATTTTAGAGACTCACAAACAAAACAAAAGCAGTAGATATCACAATCTCTGTTAATTTTTATTGTGCGGTCTATGGTGGCACTATTGTAAAGTGATTGTAAAAAGGTGCATTTAAGGAAAGTCTAGTACAAATAAAGGACATGGTTTTTCATTATTTGGACCTTTCCTACCCAAGGTTTTGCAGTTGCAATGGAAATCAGAATTTAGAGAAAGAAATCCTAGTACTTTGCTTTACTTTCATTTATTAATCAATCGGGCAAACTTCTAAAAAGCATATTATCCTGAATTTGTAATCCAGCTATAAGTGGCACATTAGGGAATGCGGGACAGACAATTTTTCTTGGTAAATATCATGTTGTGACTGCATCAGCAACTTCAGTTAAACAGTAAATTTGAATATTTTTATAGTTTAAGAATGAGATTACTTTTAATCACATAGTTTTTTTATTTCCCCCAGCCCTTTAGGCCGGATGGTGGCAAGTGATAAGACGGACAAAATAGGATAATTGATCATATTTTGTTTCAATTCGGTGTTTAATGAGCCAATAAAATATGATAATGATGAGTATGATTCATAGGTACCGATAAGTGGACAAAGTTACATTGAACCATAATATTTATTTAAAAGATGTTTGTAAGTTGATCTTAATCTTTCATCGATTATATTATAGAGATGAATGCATCCACTATGAAGTCAGAGTATGTAAAATTGACCTAACTTTGTTACCAAAGATTGTGCACTTTCCATTTGTGTTTTGATCGTTTCTTTATTCGGTTCTAACAAAGAAGCTAATCATGTCACTTTATCCTATGTTGTTTCTCTATTAAAGTCTTATTCCATAAGTTAACATCATTAAATTGGATTTTTTCTACAAAACATCTCTTTTGGAATTGTTTTCATTGTTGGATCATTAGTTGCTTGCTAGTTTGGACTGTCTAGAGCCAGAGATGAGAGATCTATGTTGCCCAATAATTTCACTTTTATTTATTATTGATTTCTGACTCCTCAAGGTTTAGTGTACGGCAAGTGCTTTTAAACGGCACAATATCAAATTGCTGTGAATCTAGCAGGAGAGTTCTATCTCGTTTCCTCATGATTTCTTCAGCCACTGGTTTTGGTAACTCAGGTTTCTTTCTAGAGTAATGGTTTAGGTTGGTTCATCCTAATTTTTCTGTGACCTAAATTAGTTTCTAACAATAAATAATATCCAAGTTAGTCCTAACAATTTTACGTGAAGGATAAATTAGTTTTCGACTCGTTATAACATTATAGCGGAGAGATTAATTTGAAAATATCAATGACAATAACTAATTTGATATTTTTTTTTTATTAAACTGGACCATAAGATAATTGTGAGCAACTAAATTGAATCTTCACTTTTCTTTTTATAGATTGTTATTTTTTTTTCTTACTTTTTTCCTTTTGTAAGTCCCTCAGTCTGCTTAACGGTTCTTTTTAAAAGCTCTGCGTCATGTTTTAACATTTAGTTGAAATCACTTTTCCTTTGTTACAATTGACCTGCACGCTTAAATCTGCAATATTCCACCGACAATATTGTCCTTAAATCCAGCTCATTTTGATTGATATACTCACGTTATTATAAAAGTTGTACGGACAAGAACAATGTTACACACCTTGACTAAGGCACTAAATCATTTATCCAACTTATATGTCATATGAAGAGATTCATGGTGAATAGAAGACAAATATCTCCAACAAAGATTAGTGAACCACACTGTAATTTTATCAATCCTTCGCAAAGATCAGATCTCGTGCAAAATGCAAACGCAAAGTTGTTGACATATATGTATGAAATATGATATATAGGTGCCGCTTACACCTACTTCCACCCCAATCCAAACCCTCAATTTGCAAGATGTAGCCGGTCAAGGTGGTGGTGCGACGAGTGACACCAGTCCTCCGCACCACCTCTAAACGCCAGATCAGTCGGCGTCGGCGTTAAGGTTGATGTTCTCCGATGGTCTTGTGTGTTTTGTTTGTTTTTGTTTCTCTTCGAAACGGCGGCTACTTTTTTCATTTTGAATTGTTGCGTGTTTTATTTTCTGTTGGTGTGTTGTGGCGGAGTAGGGCACGGTCTTGACGATGATAGAAGGTGAAGGTAGTGATGACATGGTGGTTTTGCAGTGGTGTAGACGATGTTGTTTTGGTGGATCGGTGGAGAGAAGAGTCCGACTTGTGGTGGTGTGGTGGTGGATCTGCGGTGTGGTGGTGGTGATGAAGTGGTGATAGAGAGCATCGAAAACGTCGTAGCTATTTTCGTTGTTGTTTTCGTGGTGGTTGTGTGGTGGCTAGAGGTGTGTGGTGGTGGCTGATGGGAAGGACAGTGGGGTTTTTTGGTTTTCGTGATGGCTGGTGCTGGTTTTTGATGAGGATTAATAGTGGTTTTTTGGTGGTTAATGGTAGTTTTGGTGGTGGTGTTTGTGGTAGTGGTGGTTATGCTTTTTGTGGGTTTTTTTCTTCGAGTTTTGTTGTTGATGGGGTTTTCAGTTACATGGATGTTAGCTGGTGTGGTTTGTTTAAGGTGCGGTTACATGAATTTTTAGTAGGCTTGATGGTTATTTTGGAGAGGTTTTTTAACGGTTTGACACAAGACTTGTTTCTGCTATATCGCAGACGTTTATACTTTAGTTTTTGGAGATGACTTCTTTGTTTGGTGTTTAATTTTTATTGGTTTCGAGGGCCCTTGGTGGAGGGTGTTTTTGGTTTGCTTGTAAAAGTTTATATTTGATACATGGGTGTTTCTTTGGGTGTTCAGCATATACAGAGACATGTTTCCTTTGTATGTTGCTCTTTAAATCTTCTAACTTAGCATTCCTTGTGCTTGCTAAGATTCTTTGTGTTTTAAATAAATTTCATTTTATCTTTTTAAAAAAAAATACGTTGAACTTAAATTATCAGCATATCCATTGTGGTGGATGAAGTTGTAAATTATTAAATTCTGATAAAAGTTGAAACACCGGCAACAACCTAATGACGACACATATGATTTTTCTTTTAGAAACATTGTTGAAGAGGGTTGAACTGATAAAAAATTGTCCAGTAATTATGACATAAAAAAAAAGTTCGTTTGCGCCAAGAATGAATCAATAACTTAGTTCTTGAAATTTCTTTAAAAAAAAAACTTAGTTCTTGAAATTGTAGGAATTAGCCAATTTAATCCTAAATTTACAAAATTTAGAAATAATGTCTGAACTAGAAAGATCTCAATCACATCTCCAGATCAATTTCAATAATTATAAATTGAACACCCAAAAATAAATGAAAATAAGCAAAATTTGATAAGATTGTGCATGTTAAGAAATATAGTTTCTTTTTTGTAAAACTTAAAAAAAACGGTTGATTATATTTCTCATTGTCCAATGCATAATATAAGGTTCGGAGTTTTGACTAAATTAAAAAAATATGTCTATTGACTAAATTATCCTTCGTGAATAATAAATTGATTCATAGAAAATACAAAATTGAATAAAATTAAATGCAATTAATAAATACTATCATTAAATAAGAGAGAAATAGTTTTTTTTTTAGGGAAAATAAGAGAGAAATAGTTAAAATTTGCTTATTTACATTTTTACATTTTTGAAGGTGAAGAAAATGAAACAGGAAGAGAACAAGTATCAGGAGGAGGCATCTCACAAAATTAGTGCAAGCTTGACTTGTTTGTTTTCAATTCACCTTAATTTTGACTTTTTATGTAATGATGTTTATATCATTTCATTAATAATAATGTTGGGATATAGGTGTTAATATCAATCAAATATGGACATGAGCTAAAAATGTGATTGTTTTACAAGATAGTTTGTCTCATTAGCTTGTCTCCTAATAAACTCAACATGTGAATTTTGAATTTATTTTTTAAAAAAGAGCCCTACAATCTAGTAAAATAGCACCTAACTCAAAGTTTCTCCTTATGAAATTTGTCCGCCATAATTTTAAAGTCCTTCTCAAAACCAACAAATTCTATTTGGAGATCATAAATCCATTGTAACACTAAGCAATCCAGTAGTTTTCCCTTATTAATAGAGAAAACCCGGTGAAAACAAAATTACTGTATGTTATCATCTCTTACGCAAATTATAATTCCAACTCTTTTAAGTTGAGTTCAAAATGATGCATCGATGTTGCATTTGAAATGATCTTGATTTAGTTCCTTCCCACTCTCAACAAAAATACAAGTTGGAACATTTTGCTTCAAACGAAACTTTTGCGTAAACATCCAATCTTTCAATAAATACTTTCTTCGTAACAACACTTAGTTAGATGTCTTTGCTTTGCTATTCTAGATCATGTTGTTGTGGTGTTTCCAAAAACACATTTTCAAATAGTCATAAAGTGTATGAAAGTCGTCTCCAAGTACATAAACTTTGTCGATTAGTCCTGAAACTGTTTTTGAGAATTTGATGGCCTATGGTAAACTTATAACTTGGATCCTTGATAATGAGTACATAGAAATTTTTTAATTTTTAAAGTGTGAAAATAATTTACTTAAAGAGGGCAGTGTTTACTATGTTAAGAAATTATCTAACAAAAACATCAAAATTCATATAGAAAAAATATAGTTTTTTATTTGATATTCAAATGCTTACACAAAAATTGGCTAATAATTATAGATGCAAAGTGACTAATAACTAATAATTGTTTTTTTTTGACAAAAATGACTAATAATTGTGGCAACATCAATATGTTCCATCATATCTTTTTCAATACATAAAATGACTAGACCATTCAACATTTCTTATTACATTAATGATCGAAGATAGTTTTTCAATAATTTTAACTTTCAAATACTTTTTTAAATTTTGACGGAAAAGTTTGGGATGGTGGAAGGCTAAGAATTTGAACTCTCCTTTTAACATCACAATATATTATAAATGGGTCAACAAAGAACTAAACTCATTACTAACAACCACACTTCTCATCAGGATTTAAGTAATTTTTTAGGGCCTAATGAATCCTTAATTTTTTTAGGCTCAAATTTTGTACTTATATTTTGGGGCCTATGACAGCCCTGGTCGTCCTACCTCATATACGACCCTGATTAATTCCAAACATGTTAATAATAAAGATTAAACTGACGAGTTTTATTTACGTTAGGATTGCTTATCGTAACGCCCTACTTCTATTAAAGCGATAAAACACGCGAATAATACCAATATTCAAGAAATAGACGTCACGTCTTCAATAGTTCTCAAAACATGCATAATAAATTTTTTCTCAAAAACGTCGCAACGGATAAATAGCATACATCTCCAAATAGCTATGTCATGAGCATTGTACATACATCACAAATAAATCTCCAATCTCAACATGTGAGTAAAATCTCAACAACATAGTCAATACCGAAATAAAGAAAAGACCGACAACCTAAATCAGAGCCCTAAACTAAGACTCCAAACACAGATAACGGAGGAAGCTCCCACTATCCTCAAACACTCACCAAGCAAGCAATAAAGCCACTCCTGCACGCCGTTTACCCATTCATACAAATAGGTAGGCGGTCAACCGAACGATCACTGGGGGTTAACTTCACATCATCCTAATTAAGCATAAGCAATTGAAAAGATTTCATCAAATTAAACTTCAAATGATTAAGCAACAGAGCATTCAACTTCAACATTATTCATCAACCCAAATAAATTCCAATCATCACAAGCATGCAATTCATCAATCACATCCATCACCAAGCACATAAACAATTAAGACTCATGTCAAATCATGTTATGCGCCTAGACACGACTCCTACATGCATGTGGTACCAGTCGTCATCTCATGATGCAACAAAAATATCATAATCGTGGCCAATATGGATATAAAATCTGTCACCATCAGTCATGAATGCATGAACATATGACTCAACAACAATGCATATGTTCACACAAACTATCACTAATAATCGTCTCCAATATTATACATGCAATCACCACATTCAAGCTCAACAATTTAGCATGCATAATTTCAACACGTCAACAACCAACAACATATATATCATGTTATAATCCATAGACATAAACAACGACATAAAACACTGTCATCAAGTTCAACATCTTCAACATAGCCATCAAAGTTAACATTTTCAAGGTGAGTCACTATTAAGGAATTCAACCAAAACTAAGCAAACGTATTCAGTTGCCTTAACAAAACACATGCACTACTCACATATGTTCATAGTAGCTTAGACATATGAGTATCCTAGGCCAATTATAAGAAATCTCAAAATCACGGCAAGTTTATCTCATTTCTTTCATTTCCATGTTATGTCACAAACCAAATCAAAGACGTTGAGAAGCCTCAACTAAGTGTATACACAAATCACATATGAATGCAGTAGTGTATACATCAACATATCATAGGCCAATTCACTTAAATTTTAAAGTTTTGCAAAGTTCGTATCATTTTACCGTTTTTCAAAGAGTTCAAGTTTTTAAGACAAAACCAAGTTGAAGTCCATGAATCTCATCCAAAACATTTTTACAAATCATAATAATACTAGACATCCTTAGCCCTACACTTTTTCCTTTGAGAAATTGATTTTTTGGAAAATTCATGTTCTTGAACTATTTCAAAAAGTTATGATATGATTCACAAAACCAAGTCCAATCTAACTCAAATGATGTTACAAAGGTTTAGAAAGCTCAAATACATTTAATTACATCAAAAAGATCAGTTTGGAACCACCTGGATCGACCCCCATAGCCCGGAACACCCAAAACGAAGGGGTCTGCCACTGAGCAACTCGCCTGGCGAGTTGCACCAGAACAGGTTTCCCTGTTTAGGTTGTTCCCTCTCGGGAACTCCCAATCTTCACCCCAAAACCCCAATTTTGATCCCCTTGATCCCAAATTCGACCCCAACACTTATACATTTGATTACAAACATAAAAAGGCATTCAAAACCACAACAAACATTAGATTAAAATACTAATTCATCTCAAAATCATCATCTGGTTTATTTTCCCCAAAAACCACCATTTTCTCATTTCTCATTCAAACTTCAAAACAACCACACCAATTCAAAACCCATCAACACTTAAACATAAATAAACATTAATGAAGTGAATTCAAACATGTTTCAACATCAATCATACAACAATTCATGAATTTCACTCAAATAGTAAAAAATCATGAAAACAACTCAACAACAACAACAATGAAATTTAAGATAATAACACCACAAATTCATGAAGTTTATCACACCCATAATTCTACATGAAAAAGGAGCATGAATTTTATCATTTAATTTCACAAAAATCTCAATTCACAAAATAAGCACTTATGAAATTAAGTAGAAAAAGAGATTCTAGCTTAAATTATGAATGAACATTACCCCCCTTACCTCAATTGAGCACAATCTTTAGCTTAAGCTTCACTTGTGCTCCACCCTCTTGAATCTCTACCCTTTTTCTTCTTCTCCCAAGCTTCTTCTCTGACCCTTGTTTTTGCTCTTTCTTTCTATATCTCTCTCAAAAGTTGTGTGAAAATGAGTAAAACCCTAATTTCTCTTAAGACTAGAGTTTATATAGGCTCTACACAAATGAGCTTAACTCTTAATTGTCTTAATTGGCTCAAAGTTCTCATTAACTAATTCACAAAATTTCTGCTCACTTAACGGATAAAATAACGAACAGTTATCGACTCTTAATTAATTACCCCGCTTTACTAGTAACTTAGTAAAAATAATCTCTGTCACTAAAGCACTACAAATAATCCTCACAGTGAAGTTACTAATTTACGTTTGCTCGCAAAATGACTAAAATACCCCTAAGTCCAAAATGACTAAAATACCCTTCCAATACCAAATCCCATTAAAATACACACAGAGGCAAATAATCACATACAAGCATATATAAACACACAAAATAAACAATAAAAGAAATCTAGCGAAAATTAGCCTGTTACGCTTATTATATTTATATAATTTATGACTAAATTGAAGAGAGAATGATGATATAAATTTGAAATAATAGTTTATTATCTCGGTTTGTGGAATACAAGTTCTAAAAGTGTCTAAGTCAAATAAAGTTTATAAAGTGTGCATTGGTTTAGTAAAAAATAATTAACTTATTAAAATTAAATTGTTTGTTAAAATTAATCCTTAAAACGACTATAAAATGACATAAAAAAATAATGATTGTTTAATCTTTTATAAACTAGATTTGTAAATATTTTTTACTTAATTTTTTTTTTAAAAATTTAATTTGGATACAAAAACAACATAATTTTAACCAAGTTGATTGGCTCCTTCCAAGAGCGTATCTGAAGAATATAGGGTTCGATTTTCAGAGGAAACAACGCTTGGCCAGTGTGCATATAGCACGAGTCTGATTCGTCGCCCACCATCAGTGGGTCAGAAACCAGAATGAAAGCAGAAAAAAATAAAAATTTACATTTGTATTCAATTAAATTACTCTATGATATCACTTTTTAAAGTTAGTTCTTACTATATTTTTACAACTATTTATTTGATATAATTTGATGGGATGCAGGGTCGTATATGAGACAGGACGAAGAGGGCGACCGACCTAGGCCCCAAAAAATATGTACGAAATTCTGGCCTCAAAATTTTCTTTTTAGGTGTCTATTAGGCCCTAAAAAATTGCGTAGTTTTTTGTATCAAGTTTGATGTTTATATATTTTTATTAGTTAGGACCCAAATTGTAGGTTCGCTTTAGGTCACCAAAATCTCAGAAACGGCCCTGATGGGATGCACGGGTAAAAGTAAAAATGGTTTTACATGTACATAGAAATTTGACATAATAAATAGAGTAGTGTTATTTGAACAACTGATTTATATGGTAACTTTTGAGACAATTAAAATTTTACAAAAGAAAAAGAGATATTGGTACAAAAATCAAAACAATAGAGAGAAATCAAAATCATAATGTGAGTATGAAAAAGAAAATATCATAGTATTTGTAAAAAAAAAAAAAAAGGCTAAACCGTACTTTTTGCCCTTAATTTTTAAAATGTTGCTATTTTGGCCCCTTATTAAAAAAAATTACATTTTTGGTCCCTTCGTCCCAAAATTGCTGAGAAGGCGCCACATGTCCCAAAATAGGAGGCATAATCGCAACTTTTTGAGAAGATAAGGGGTCAAAATATCACATTTCCCTTATGTTAGGGGTCAAAAGAGCATATTTCCCTAAATATGGAGTCACTTTTGCCATTTTTTTTAATAGGGGTCAAAATTGCAACATTTTAAAACTT
>Ga0315915_1004285_pt1 | contig 18058 bp, 9 predicted proteins | sample MpolbnodulesMG_FD_207738 | JGI IMG/M metagenome (GOLD analysis project Ga0315915, IMG submission 207738) | Medicago polymorpha root nodule microbial communities from Los Angeles, California, United States - branched nodules | ecosystem: Host-associated > Plants > Roots > Nodule | place: USA...
ATTTCCCTTTTTTTGAAATAATTGATTTTCACATCTATCTTGTTTTCTCTTTCGTGATTTCGTCGTCTTAGTGCGACGTTGTTTTGTTCGTCGTCTTTGTGCGACGTTGTTTGTCTGTCTTGTTTCGTTCAGGTATTTGTTCGGTTCAGATTGTCAGATCAGCTTCGATCCAGTGCAGATCAAATCAATGACTTTGGAGTCGTCAACATTGTAGATCCGGAGACATGGGTATTTCGGAGACTTAAATATAGTCATATGCGTAAGCTTTAATACTTTGTCTCTCTATGCTATTAACATGGATGCTGTTAGTTTGTTCACGAATTCATCCTTTTTGTTTTTAGCGAATTTTCATTGTATCGATGTACTCTATCAATTTGAATGAATGAATATCATTTATCGATGTACTCTATCAATTTAAATGAATGAATATCATTTATTTTTGTAAAAAAAAAAAAAAAAAACTCTTAATACTACATGACCACATTTTTTGTGGGTGATCTATAAGTATCCCTGTAAACATTATTTAAATAATGAGATCTGCCATAACTCTCACGAACTCTAAGGATTCAATAATACACTCCAATACAGAGGAACATTGCAGTAGCTCACTTCTTGGCATTACACAACGAAGTTCTCTTCCCTTGATTTTGAATCATTAACAACTAGTTGAACTGTTGAAGGGCTAAAGATTGTGATATAAATTTATCCAATACATAGTTTATTTTTGGAAAAAACAGGCCCAGAAAATCTATTCTCTTTATTTTTCAATATTGAGGAGACAGTTAGAAAAAATTGAGTTTTCTTATTATTATTTTTTCCCTAAAGAAAACTTGTTAATTTGAGTCACAATATGTAAACCAGAAGTCGTTTTCCTCCTGGACGGTAGAGTTTAATGGCAAATGAAACATACATAATAGATAGACATCTTTGTATTGTCAAAGTGGCCTTTTCACCATAATAAAATATGTAAAGATTAGAGTGTTGCAAATTTTGAGACATAAATGAAGTAGCATATAATATTATGCCGAATTCCATTGACATTTTGTGAAAAATGATTATTTTTTTATGTTCATATAGTTTTCTTATCCTCTGATACTTTAGATAGAATTTCATAAATTTAAAGCTAACCATTTTATGTGCTCCATACTTGTTCAAATTTTCATAGGCTTATGCTGTATTATGTTCCATGTATTTATAGTTTTTGTTTTTGTTGACGAATCCATGTATTTATAGTTGATTTGCAAATCCATGATTCAAAAATATTATATAACTTGCTGTTAGAAAATATGTAATTCCAATTTCAATAGTATATATTTAAATTGTTGCAGATAAAAAACTTTAATTTACTGTTAAAATTTAGGTTGGGTCGTTTGATGTTGAGTTTGTTATACGAGACACGAAGTGATGTTATTTAGAGTTTGAATTTTTGTATTAACTCTAAAGGGTCGTTCAAACCGTAAAAAAGTAAGTCTTAAATTTGATGTTTTGAGTTCAAGTCTCGTCAATTTTACTAAAAAAAGTAAATATAAATCTTTTATGAGTGTTCTTCATGTGTTGAAAACACTATCTTTTATAGTTGTTGGTGAATGTTTGAAACAAACCCAACACAACAAAATGACACAAATCGGAGCGTTATTGCAGGCCAAAAAAAAAAATGAAAGGTCAAGAATCTGACTTCCCAAACTGGCCTTTTATTTTTCCTCCAATCGTAACTAAGTCACTTGTGATGAGTGAAGGTCTAACATCCCAAACCCACGTTCGGATCATTCTTGTGTTTTGAAACAAAACAAAAAGGAAAAGAAATCAGCATTGATATTGTTTTTTAAAAAAAAAATTTTGTTCAAATGGTAAGAGATTTGGAATCTTTAAAGAAATAGGTAGGGGTTCGATTTCATACTTTTGCATATGAAAAAAAAATTGGTTAGGAGAGGAGGGTTCATTTTATGTGCTCCATTGATTCCCCAACCAATATCAGTCTTTGTTAACCGGTGGTGGAAACTTTTGAATACGATGAAATCTTTAAATTCAACTAAAAACTTTCACGATATGTGAACTAGACAATTATTATATATTTAAGATAGGCTTAAACACACTTTTGACCCTCTATGTTTGCCATCGTAACAATTTTGGCCCCCTAACAAAAAAATGCAATTTTGACCCCTTAATTTTGCCATGTTTAGGGAAATAGGCCCTTTTGGCCCCTTATCTTTACAAAAAAGTTACGTTTTTGGCCCCTTTTTTGGGACACGTGGCGGCTTTTCAGCATAGTTGGGAAAATTAGGGGGTCAAAATTGCATTGTTTTTGTTAGGGGGCCTAAATTGCTATGATGGCAAACATAGAGGGCCAAAAATGCATTTAAGTCTTTAAGATATTCAAATGAACAACAAAGTATAATGTAGGAATATAGATCTTTTTGAGAGGAATGTACCAATATAGATGAACTTGCAAGTTGCAGGTGTGGAAATTGTCAACACGAAATTGGTTCTAATTAAACGTATATTAAATTTACAAAATCGAGATATTGTATTTTTTTGACAAAAAATGAAAATGATATCCGTTCCGAATTTGGCGAAAGCCCAATCAAATCCAACAAAAGAATGGGTTTGCATCAAGATAGCAAGTTACCACATTCTATGTTATCGAGATGCCCTATACCACATTCAAATAAATCTAAAGACACGATGAGGATCGTGTGATGAAAATCATATCATAATTTATCAACAAATATCTCTGATGACAACTATCTAATTAGGGTTTCTATTCAAAAAGAGAAACCCTTCTTAACGAGAAAGGAAATCAAAACAAAAGATGTGGCATAAACATTAAAAGTTTAATGAACTACTCCACCGTCCATTGCGCCTGAATTCCACTGTTTAGGAATTAGCGTGTTTTTTCATTAAAATTAATGTCATACTAATTAACATCTCTCATTTGAAAACTCTAGTTTCTTTCCTTTAAAAGCTAACTCATGACTTAGGTCAAGACACATATTCTCAAAACCCTAAAACCTGCAGGTACACCATTCTCTATATGGAGCATTCGTTTCTTAAACGGTTGATAACGTTACTCGATCCATATTTTTTTTTGAAAAATAAAATAAAAAATATTATCATTTTTCTTTTTGATCTCGTCACTTGGCGCTGCATATTATGCGCATAAACACCAAGCCGCAATTTGGCATGCTAATGATGCACCCACGATACCTTGACAAATATAAATTGTGACTGATTACAAATTACAAATAAAGTAGCCCTTTCTTTAGCTGCATAAAGCTATGAACTATACACAATACATGAAATCGGTGCATTTTTATAGTCCAAATTTAAAGCAGATTTTATTCTTTTTATTGAATTTAAAAATAAGAACTCTAAGTCTAAACCGTTCGATCATAATCCGACGATCAAAACGCAGCAACTATATACTGCCTAAAGTTTCAACTTGCATGCAAACCGGATCCCTTATTTATATGTATACTAAATTACTAACTATAACCCTTTACACATGACCATGGTGTTGACAAATATAATAAAAAAAATTATGCACATCAAACATCAAGAAGATTCTATTAAATTATAAGTCCTTGTGTCTGCCATAATTTCCTTTTATTCTCCATGCTTTTCTGTTGCGAATTCGATGAGTAATGGAGAATAAAGAAATTAAGACTTTCATATATTGGTTAGGAAATTGCTAATGAAGAGAATATAAGAGATAAAACTCATTTTAATTATGGCTTTAAATGGTGATGTGTTACATCAAATTATCCAGTTGTGTTGCTTTGGTCGTAATAATCATCTTAAATAGAGGCTAAAAATTAACTAGAGTTGTAGGTTAGACTCAGGCCGGAATATGCACATATTGAAGTCATAATGAATTTTGCTAAAATAGTTTTTTTCTTTTTTGAAAGGATTTTGCTATAATAGTTAAAAGCTAATGAGTTATTGATTGTTTATCATTAAGCAAAAAATATGTGAATTTCATAAAAGTGGTGTGCTATATATGGTGGAGTCAACTTTTATTTTGGGTGACAAAAACAAAATGATATTCATTCATGTAAAATGATAGTACATTAAATACAATCACATTAAATATGTGACTAACGAAGTGTATAATCAAATACAATTTGAAATTTTAATACTTTGAGAAACTATTTTAGCCCCACATGTATCAAATGTCTAGATCCGTCCCAGCTACTACGGTGAGTTGAGGAGAAAGGAAATTTAAAGAGAATGTGAAGTTTATATCTCTAAAGAAAACTAGGGCCGGCTGCTAAGTATTTCATTTGACATTCATAAGTGGAGTCAACTTAAATAACTCAAAGTGGGTGAACCATTGAGGAGTTCTAAGTTCTCTACATGAGTTAATTAATTAATGGTTAAACCAGTTTCTACATATTTAAGTCACACAACTAGGCAATAGAGACTCAGGAATATGCACTTAAATTGACATGTCCCTTAATCATAATTATAAATATCATGTTCGCATATTGGATTCTAGATTAGTTATTTTAAGGTTAAACTAGGTTCTACAATTGTTTTATTCAAGTTGTATATGAGTCTTTTAAATATACTAATTGACATTACCAGTAATTAAACGCATATATGGCCGATGCAAAAATAGAACAACGCACTACACTTGTGGCTTGTGGGGTCGTTAGGAATCAAAGAAAGTGACTCAAAAATTCAAGAAACGACCCTTCAATAAAGCCTTAGCCTTACTTTGTTTTTTTTAGTGATTCATTATTATTAAATCATAGTATATGAAATAGGAATTTTGCACGGGTAGAGCCTTTTGGGGCTATCATCATTAATCATGAATCATGAATTACAGTTTAAAGATGGGTATTGACTCAATAATTGCTCATATATGAGTATGAGTCTATGATACGACTGCCTTTCAATTCAGCCGCATTGTTATTTTTTTATGATATGGTCATGATATTTATAAATACATTGCATATTATTGTAATAATTAAACTATAGGAGTAGTAAACATCAAAAGTTATAGTCGAAGAAATGACCATAATGCTTTTTGATTTGGTGGATGTGAACTAGTGAAAAGACCAGCTAGAAATCATTGCAATAATATGCTGATCACACGGTAAATTATTGCAAACATAATTGTTGACAACTATGCATTTGGCACGAGTAATCAATATCATTTTGTTTTTTATCAGTAGAAAATGTTAATGAATATCTTTGTAACATACAAGATCTTTTGATAGTAAACTTTTTACAAAAATATGTGTATTTGGTGCATTAGAATTTGTAATATTTAACTTCTTAAAAGAATAATTTTTAAATGAAAAATGTTAACGAGTGTCCTCGGGGGTACTCGTTAAAAAGACCCTTTCTAAATTTAGGACACTCATCTACAAGATTATTTATAAATTTATATTACTCCGAGATGATTACGGTAGATTTATACCAATCTTCATCTTACAAGGGGATATTAGAGGATGAAGTCATTTCACTTCTTCACCCTTAGAGTCTCAACCAGCTACAACAAGTCATCTAAAGAGCTCAACAACTTAATCCAATGCTAGTTGAATTGATTTTAGTTGATTAGGAGTTAGTTATAGTTGGAAACTTGCTACGCAAGTTACTCAATTTACACTCACTTGTATACATAGCAATGTTATAACTACTTTACATTTAGATCATTCAATCAATCTATGAGTTTGTATCTCTCTTATTGATATCAATTTGATCTCATAATAGGAGCCTTGGAAAAGAAAAAATAATTGTATATCGAAAGCACTAACTATGTGCAAATTATGTAATTGCTCACCAAATGTGGTTAAATAACTATTTTATTTTTTCAGAAAGTACTGCATATAAGTCTTTGCACACGTGTAGTTATGATGCAAAGGGGGAGGCCCATTGCAATGTTGTTTTTTAGGAGAAGCAATGTTGTAAAATATGATATGATGATGAATTAATGATATATTACTATATTTCATTTCACGCCCTCAACTAAGTTAATGATTAATGATTACCCTGTTATTGATGTGTTAGAAATAATCATTACAATATGAACGAGCTAGTTTAGTGGAAGGGTTACACTTCTAAAATATGGTGAATCAATGCTTGTATTTTAGTTAAAAGATGCATTCATATTTAATCTCTGACACATTTTAAATAGAATAATTACCCATTTCTCTTAGTGGAGAAAATATGTGAGAAAACAAAGATATATTCATAACAATTTGAATAAATTAAATATGAAGTGAAGAGTCAAAATTAGTATCAATTTTAGCAACCAATCTTTTCTCAATGTTAGGGTTCATACAGTCACCCATAAAGGAAGAATGTTTTGTTTATTTCTATTTCATGCGAGTTGAAGAACCAATTCCACCAGCCATAATTTTCATGAAATCAATTATTAATTTTGTAGAAAATGTACGTTGAGGAAGAAGATGAAGTAAGCTTATAAGACAATGAATATTATCTTTGGAAAAACCCTAATTTTTTTTAATGTTTTTCCAAATAGATACAAATATCTCCTATGATATGCATGAAACAAAAAATGTAACATGAACATTCAGACCAGTTGATGTCGCCACATGGACAATTAACGTCCTTATCATGCTCATAGACAGAAAAAAAAAAAAACTATCAGATCCTATGATATATATGGCTTCATCCCTCGATTTTGAATATTAGTAAAAATCCAAACTCAATTTTTTTGAATATTAGTAAAAATCCAAACTCAATTTCACATCCTAATCAAAGTGGATCTTCCACCTCAAAATCTGGATGGATTGAAACGGATATCCATAGATCACTCAATTATCAATGGCCATGTGTTCATCAGAAAACAAAGTATACTATTATAAGAAATTAACATCTACTCTTTTTTTTTTCCTTTTCTTTCTGTCAAAAATTAACATCTATTCTATTTAATTGTCCAAAAAAACTATTATTTTTACTGCCATCTCTTGATATGTATTACTTCTCTCTCTCTCTATGTATATGAATAATATGATGATGATACTCTCATCAACTAAACTCTCGCATTGATTTGACATTTAATAAACTTGACAAATATTTAACACAAAGTTCGATTTATTTACAACAAGTTAGTGCTACAGATAATGTAAATTATTCTCCTCACTAAAAATTATCAGAATGGTATCATGACTAATTCGTTTGAGTGCTTTTTATTTTTATTTTTATTATTCACAGTTAGACTGGTGAGTTTATACTTGATGTTGATCTTTTTGTCTTGTTTTTTAAGTGTGAGATTAATTCCCTTCAAAAAACAATGTGAGATTAATTAGTTGCCAAGTATAAAAAGAATATGTGGACACTCTTTAGTGGTAGTTGCTAATTTGTTGTTAGTGGCTCACTTTTTTATTTTTATTTTTATGGAAGAGTAGCTTACTTGTTTTTTTTTAAACTCGGTATCTAATCCAAAGATCTTATAAGATTAATTGTTCATAATATACTGTCATTACAATACTCCCTAATGATTATTGTTGTTACTCAATTCCTAATGATTATTATTATCATTAATGGTTAATTGTTCATATATTGTCATTATAATACTCTCTCTGTCTCAAAATGTAAGCAAAAATTGATCAACATAAGTTGATGTATCTAGTACGAATTTTGAACCAAATACATTAACTTTTGCTAACCAATTTTTCCTTACATTTTAGGATGGGGAGAGTACATGTGAAGTCTGAAAAAATTGTTGTCGTAAAAAAAACACAGGTTCTACCCTTATAATTTGAGATTCTTCCTATTGTGTTCCTCTGGAGTCCAATCACATAGAAGACGTAGAATTGGCAAGAAATCTTACCATATTGTTGTTGCCACGTGGAATTTTTTTATGGTGTAGCAATTTTTTCTTTTTACCTGAAAATATACTCATAATTATTTGTTGCCTCAATTATTTTTTCATAAAATTAATTGTGGGGCTGAAATAAAAAAAAAATAGAGCATTTTTTTCCGCGGACATAAAGTCCATAAAGTGACCTATAGATCGGTTTTAAGTTTTTATAGTTTTTTGCAGGTATTAGGACATTAAAATAAAGCCTTCCATATAAAATAGACTTTTTACAACATAAACTTTAATCTAGAAATCATATTGAGATGATATTTTACAAAGACTTGTAAAGTTTCATAATATTCTAAAGACGATTCAATTTATTTTAGTTTTTCGACTAAAACGTACAAAATTGTAATTTTGTTTTGAGTAAGCACAAACTCACGAGTAAAATTTTGTTCTCAAATTTTACAAGGATGTTTATAACATCATACAAACCTCCACAATAAAGTTTTGAATTTTTTATACGAGGAACGAACTAAAATGAATTATCATTATCCATAATGATGAATTTCTTAAAAAGAATCATAATTATGTGTCTCTAGTATAAAAACTTCAAAATGGAGCTGGTTTTTATCATGTTCTAAACATTAAGAGTCATATTATCTAGTGTCCTAAGAGCATAAGGATGGGCATAGGTTAGAGGCCTACGACCAAGATTACGACAGGTCAGACCAATTTTTTTTAGATAGAAAAGACTTAGACTTTTTTAGAAGTTTTTTAACTAAAAAGACCAGGCCAGGCCACGTGTCATATAAAAGTCTTTTAGGTCTATCAAGCCAGCCTACTTAAGTAAATGTGAATAATATTGTTTATAACTAATATCAATTTTGTTATATTTTGTACTTTGAATTAAATTATAAATTTGTTAACTTTTTAGTAATTTAAGCGTATTAAAATACTTTTTTTTTTGTTGCATATTATAGTGTATTATTATAAGCTATAATTGAAATATGATATAATATATAGTCAAATTCTCTAAATAATCATGTTAAATATCAAAAGGGAGTTTAATCACATTGATATATTAGTTTGTTAGTCTATTCAAACTCAGATCACATTACTTATTTAAATATGTTCATATGAAATAGTCTTTTAAATGAGAAATGATATTTGTACAACCACTTTGTGACAACTTTTTGACAATTTTCTCTCTCATACTCATATTATTCTTTTATTCTCTCTCTTCCTTTTTCTCTCTCCATTGTTTTTGACCAATGAAAAGAGAGAAAAAAGAAGTTGTCACAAAAGTTGTATCAAATGGTTGTTCAAATATCACTACTCATTTTAAATAAGCTAGCAGACCACACAGACTTTTAGGAGGCCATACTCTGGCCTAAAAAATAAGTTTATGATAGGCCGCTAGCCTTAAAAAAATTTGATAGACCAGACTTAGGCCTTGCAAAGCCTAGCACAGTCTAGCCTATTCTCACCCCTACTAAAGCACTAGTTTAAGAAAGTAAATAATATCCCTCAAAAAAAATCATTGAAAACAATAATTTGTTTCTATAAACTAATTATGATTTTTTTTAATGTTCTATTTCTATAATTTAAGATTTTTTTTTATTTTGATCTTTCAACACATATCAGTCACTCAAGAGGCGTTGGTGTGAAAAAGAATCTTACCTAAAAAACAACTATAGTATCTCTTACCTTAATAGTTATAGCCGACTCTTTTAAGTCGATATGGTGGATGCAAGAATTGAATCATAAGCAATCACATCTCTATAAGAAGACAAGAGAAAGATCGATTTTGTTTTTGAAGAAGAGAAAGATGAATTTGAAAGGGCTTCAAAATGATTGGGTTAATATCACTTCTATGAATACGAGTGACGTTCCATCTTTAGGTGAATAGAGTGTGAGTTTTGTTTATTGACAACAGTGTGATTTTTTTTTTAGTAAAGAGTGTGAATTTTTTTTCTGAGATGGTAAAGTCTTTACTTAAAAACATTTACACTACCTACGTTCTTTTTTATCTTTCTTTAAATGGTCAAAGCTCACATAATTTAATTGTGAAAAAATAGTGTTTGAATTCAAACCCTAACCTCTGCATATAAAATACAATATCCCTACGTACATTCACCTTTTACCATCTCCGTATCCAACCTTTAGGAGATTTTTTTTTTAGTAAAGAGTGTGAATTTATATAGCCGTGCCAGACAAAAATAACTTTGTACGGCCGTACGTGGTTGCATCTAAAACACGTGCACTGTAGATTGCACGTGATAAATTCCCTCTTAAGATTTTTTTTTTTCCTTTAACTAACGTGTTCATTCATTATGAATTGTGATTTTTTCATTTTTTTACGATGAAAAACTAACTCATTTTTTTTCTAGCTAAAACCATGGCTTTCACATCGATATGTCCCGTGGCAGTAGGAGTAGCCCTTGGTTTATATCGCGCTATGCAGTGGACGAACAGAGACCGATGAAATTGAGAATACAAACAAAAGACGTTGTATATAGGTGGAAAACCCGATAATAAACACCCTAAAAAAACACTCATGAGGACAACACCCACCAAAATACACGTCGCCACCTAAAACAAACTCCTACACGAGATCGACCAATGTAAAAACGATAACCAACACCACTCGTCGTCACTACTCACCCTCAAAGAAAAACACCCAACACTAAAGCTAAGCCTCATCCGAAGAGCTCATATCCAAAAGATCATTCAACTTCCACCACCTCTCGACCTCCGATCCACCGAAAGAAACCATAAAAAGCCCAAAACAAAGACTGATCCAAAGATCTGACTCCCTATATCGAATCAAAAGTGATCGGCCCACCAGACTTTAGGATCAAATCAGGAGGGCACCCATCACCCTCTGTACACCAGAGAAACACCAAATCACGCCAAACAAGATTGCAGCTAGACACCGACTTTCGATCTTGAAGCAAAAGTAACCGCCCTACCAGCAACCAGCACACAAAAAGTATGACAAACGACAAGATATGCGGTGGTGCAAACAACAAACAGATCAAAAGGAAAAAACTCAACACAACAGGATCCGCTTCCTCCGAACACCCTAAACACCTTAACAACCCCAAAAACCACAAACAAGATTTAGTGCCGACGAACAAGGACCCGAGAAACAAAGGCAACCTCCAAATGAAATCACCCTCAACAAACACACACCTCTTCACCTAAACCACATCAACCACCCTAAACCACCACCACCTCAACCGAAACGCCACCACACAAACAAAAAACAACGTCAATAGCAAAAATAACGAACACAATGATCTCGGAGGGTCTGCCACCAAGCAAGCAAAATCAGAAGCACCATGCATATTGATATTGAAAGCGTCAAATGCAATTTTAGAATTAGTGGTAAAAATAACATTATCAAATCCAGGTCCTCCGATCCCATAAATTGCAGTGAGTAGAGCCTTCACCTCACCAACTGGCACATAAAAGATAGGTTCCACCCAAGATGTTCTTGCACTAATAAGCAATCCTCATCTCTAATAAATGCGCAAATCTCGACTTCATTAGAATGTGATGAAAAGAATGCATCCACATTACACATTAAGAAACCTTTGCAGAGGGCGTGTCCACTCAATGTTGTTGTGCTCAACACTTACCAAGTTATTTCTTCTTCTACTTCCTCGACGGGTTGCCATCCACTCTTCCTATAACAACTTTCATCTATAAATTATGTAGTTGGTTTCTAATTATGAGATAATTTATATAGAAATTACATATGAACGAAAGGCAAATGGGCAACATGTTGTGCCGCTAAATAGTTAGTCTTTTTTTTAAGGGTACTAACCTTTTAGTTATGTAAGAAGGATTTGCGATTTTCTTAATAATTCTATATCATAATACAACGTTTAGACCTATTTGATAGTCTACATAAGATAAATACAAGATAAGATATGAAGTTAGATAAAGACATAATATGATAAATATAAGATAAACATTTATCCCATCATTTAGCCTATCTGGATAAGACAAATATTTCCATAAAAAAATACAAATAACTCAATTAATAATACATCAATCAATTTGCGTGTTTCATCCATTCGATGTCCTTGTTGCTAAGCTTTTCCTCTAATGAGTCCATACATCATTTCCCCCAATCGTATTAATGGCAGCAACATTTGTGAATTGTGATATCTTTGGTGTGTAGTTGCTCATCCATATGTACTTTGTGTAGTTGACCTTATTTGAGCCAGGTTTGGTTCAGCTATTTCGTTTTAAAAATAGTTTTCAATATTTTCTTTTTGGATAAACACAATAACAATAATTATTTTAAAACTTATACAAATTAGTGAAGAGATCATATTTAAACCTCAATTAGATAATCCGACTTAACAACGTTAACATTTCTTGAAAACGTTTTCAATAAGGGTTTTGCTAACAAGTACTCTAAAGTACTCTTAGAGCACTTGTTAAGGATTCAAAAAATGGAAACAAATGATAACTTTTATGTAAAAAAAAGTTACTTTTGGATGTTTTAATATGTTGAATGCATAAATCACAAGATAAAGTTTCAATTTTAAATTTTTTATCAAGTACCCTAAGGACACTTGTTAGAATTTCCCTTTCAATAATCATAGGAAGCTCTCAAGAATTATATCTTAAATTTCTCTGGGTCCCATTAGAAGGTTGGGAATATACTTTTTTATACCATCTTCGTCCCTAAATATAAGATTCTTTTGAGAATATTTTTTGTCTCTTTTTATAAGACTCATCTAGTATTTTCAAGTACATTAATTAATTCTTTACCAACACACCTCTATTTATTTTATATCTTTTTCTTCAAAACATTAAATACTATATGGAAAATATAAACCAACTCTATCTCTTTAAGGGTAAAATTATAAAACCAATAGTAATTACAAACAAATTTATTACCAATATCAATTTTCTTAATTCCCATTATTTTTTTTAAAAAGGGTTCTATAAGTATGGACGGAGTAGTAATAGAGAACCTATAGATTGACTCCAGGCCAAAGTATAAATAGATAAAAAAAATTTGATCGTGATCATTAATTAACATTTAATTTAATCTCAGTTCACTCCTTTCAAGCTGCTCAAGCCGTTGAATCACCGATTTTTAAATTCGCATAAGTGGGTCCACATAGTCTTTGTTTCGTATAAATAGCAAGTGAAATCTTCCTTTGCTGCATCAAAAAATTAAGTAATCACTCACAAATGTCTTAAGAGCCACTTCTTCACAAAATCATCATCCCCTCTGATCTTTTCTCTCTCACTTTACATATTCCTTCACTCAATCGCCACGTTTTAATAACACTACGGTATGTACATGTTGTTAGAGAGTGCAATTACACTTGAATAAATCATTTATACATTTATATCCATAACTATCGTGTGATCCATGTAAATTATATGTAGGGTGCTATACTTGATAAAAAAAAAAAAATCCCCTGTTTTAGCTTCTCTAGTTTGGTAAATATCGAAGCAAATATATTTCCTTCAATTCCTTCCTATTTCATATAAGTCTCATATTGTCTAAGACTAAAAGCACAATGATAATATGAAAGAATTATTTCAAAAATTATCATAAAATGGTTCTACAAATATTTTTTCTCTTTTCATTTAGTGCAAATATTTTTGACACCTAAAAGAATTATAATCGTTTGATCATTAAAAACTTTGGACTTCATAGAATTATTTTTAAAGTCAATCGTATAAGTGGTTGTGATTTGTTGATAATGTAAATTTGTTTACACTACACTACCAATATTGACCTAATAAATCATTACAACTTTACGGGCATACACATATTAAACTATGAAAGTTGCATATGTATATATTGTCTTTCTTAAAAAAAAAATGTATATATTGTCTTGCAAAACAACTTTTTTTTTTTATCATTGTCTTGCAAAACAACTTTTTTTTTTTATCATATCACTTGTGTAGTTGTGTACATGTCCCTTTCTTTTGAACTGATTTATAAAATGGTATTCATCAAAAACCTTTAGTAACAAATTGTTTCTAAATTAATGCCCCATTATGAGATGTTAAAGTTATAGTGCTATTGATGATTTTATATCATGATGGTGACTAATTAAATTTAAAATATTTTTGGTCAACTTGGCAGATATAGTTAAAAAAGGAGAAGAAAAATGATTATGGTGCCAGCAACATCATCCTCTGCCTGCAAACAAGAACTGCCCCTAATAAATTTCCAAAAGGGACTCAACAAAATGGAGTCTTTATTTCACAACCGAAACAAAGATAAGGTGGTAGTGATAATGGGGGCCACAGGAACTGGAAAGACCAAATTAGCCATAGAATTGGCCAAACATTTTCAGCCAGCTGAAATTGTGAATTCAGACAAAATCCAAGTTCACAAAGGTCTTGACATTACAACAAATAAGGTGACAGAACAAGAGTGTGATGGGGTCCCACACCATCTCTTAGGTGTATTTGATCCTATCACAAATTTCACTGCCAATGATTTTTGTTACCATGCTTGTTCAGCAATTGATTCAATTGTGGAAAAGGATGGACTACCCATTATTGCTGGTGGTTCAAATTCTTACTTAGATACCTTAGTGAACCATTGTACGGAATTTAGGTTAAGGTACGAATGTTGTTTTCTATGGGTTGATGTTTCACTGCCTGTGCTTCATTCTTCACTTCAATCGCGCGTTGATTGTATGATTGAAGCTGGTCAAGTTGATGAAGTTCGTGAATTTTTTGACCCTTTCGGTGATTACACTAAAGGGATTCGAAGAGCTATTGGGGTGCCAGAATTTCATGATTTTCTTGTAGCAGAAGCAAATTCAGCGGATGAAAGAACTAAGAAGAGGCTTCTCGAAGATGCCATTAGTAGCCTAAAAATTAATAATTGCATGCTTGCAAATAAACAAGTTCAAAAGATTCGTCGATTAAATGGAATGTGGAAAAAGAGTATGCATCGTCTTGATGCCACTGAAGCGCACCTTAGGAGTGGTTCACACACTAGTAAGGAAGTGTGGGAGGATCATGTGCTTGCAAAAAGTCTTGTGATACTATACAACTTTCTCTATGGTGAAATACGCGCCCGCTCTAGAATTTTGTCACCAACTAATGTAATTGCTAACTTTTCTGCACCACCGCAGACGCTGGCATTGCCTGCTGTTGCGGCAGCAATCCGTTAGAGGTGGCGGGACGGGGAATCTACATACAAAGGTTGCACAAGGGACATGCTTGACATACCATGGCATTCTACATTGTTTTTGGTCTTACTTTCCTTTTTATTTTGGGTATCTTTTTTATAGGTTTTTTTTTTGAAGGAATCTTTTTGATAGGTTATTATATAGAAAAAAATTGTATTTTTTGTTCTTTTGGGTTACATCGGGATTGGAATACTGTATTTTTTTTTTTTTGAGAGGGATTGGAATACTGTTATATACCGGAGTGTGTTGCATATAAATTAATTAAATATATATTAATGGAGCATGGCATATACGATCCATTTTTTAAATTATTTGCTAATGTGGTGAACCTAAAGTGTAAAAATGCTTCTCAAGAGCCTCACACATCGGTGAATTCTAAAAATAAATATCAATTAAATTTTTTACAAGTAGAATTTTAGTTCCCTAAAAAATGTAGAATTTAGTTTTTTTTTTTTATCTCAATTGTGTAACTAATTTTATACTTCATCCGGTCCAGTGGCGGAGCCACACTCAAGGTTGTGTGGGCTCCTTCATGCACAAATTATTTTTAGGCTAAATTAATTCAATGGTCCCTCAACTAATTCTCAGTTTTCATTTTGGTCTCATAACTCTTAAAATTATCATTTTGGTCCTTCAACATTTGCTCCGTTATTCAAAAAGGCCCCCCGCTGTTAACTTTAACCTTAAATGTCTATAGTGGGATACAAATAATGTTGGTCCACCATAGACCTTATTAATACTTTTAATTCTAATCGTTTGATCTTTTTTTATATCAAAAACTAATTGTTAGATTGTAAAGGTCCATTATATCTTATGATATGCCGTCAATAACTTTTTTTTGCCCATTTCTTCATCTTCTACCTTATCTTCATTATCAACAATCCTCATAAAAAATCCAAAAAAAACAAAAAAAATAAGCAAAATAATAAATCTAAACGTTCAAACTCTAATCAATACTGTTCGTTTGCAGGTTGACAGGGATGACAGATGGCGTTGGACCTTGGAAGCTTCAAATGATTTCTCTGTTCGCAGTGCCTATAATTTCCTATCTGCTAATCCTCCTTTAGCTTTATCTGTTCCTGTTGCTTCACTGTGGCATAAGGACGTTCCATTAAAGGTTGTCTTATTTGCTTGGCGTTTGTTCCAAGACAGGTTGCCTACAAAGGACAATCTGCATCGGCGTGGAGTTCTTGATCGTGAATCTATGTTGTGTGTGGTTGGGTGTGGCTCGTTTGAATCTTCTCAGCACTTGTTCTTACATTGTAATATATTTGAGGCTGTTTGGTATTTCATATACAGGTGGCTTGGCATCTCAGTGGTAATTCCTGCTCAGGTCACAGATCATTTTAACCAATTCAGTGTCAGCGGTGGTATAGCGAAGACGCGTTGTTCAATATCTCCGGTGATTTGGTATGCAACTGTTTGAGAAATATGAAAAGAAAGAAATAACAGACACTTTAACAACAAAGAATGCTCGATAAGTCAAGTGGTCGATAAGATCAAGTCACTCGCATTTAGGTGGTTGAGGGAGAAATTCCCTACCCTCCCCTTCAATTACCATGGTTGGTGGCTTAGTCCGTTCACAATGTTGGACATAGGTTGATAGTTATTTCTGTTTAGCTGTTTTCTGTATAGTTTCCCTCTTGTAAATATTGTTTCGACACTGTTTCTGTTTTTCCTTAGTACACCTTGTACTAGGAAAGCCTTTTGAGTTGGTAATATAATCCATTTTAGCCTCTTCAAAAACAAAATCACTTATCCATTCCATTTTTGTTCTTTAAACTAATTCTGAGTTATTGAGAATTCATTCTCGTAATCAATTAACATGCACACTCTTTCATTGCCACCACCATGTTATTCTCCTCACACCACTAATAATCAATTATCCACTTTTTCTTCTCCTCCCTTCATACCCACAAATGTTTTCATTGCTTAACACCACATTTATCTCTCAAACAAACCAACAAACAACCCATCAGAATCAATAACACTAACCTATCTCTTTTAAAGAGTTTGTTTAATCCAAAAAGTGAAGATGATGATGATGTTGATAAGAAAAAGAAGAGGAAAAGAGAATTTACGTTTGATAAAGGGAAGGAAGAGGAAGATTTATTGTAAGAAAAGAGTTTGTTTTGCTGGTTGGTTTTGTTCATCACCATTTCAATCAAGCTTTTTCTGGAATAACAGTAAAATTTATTGTAAGAATTAGGGGAAGATTCAAGATCCAAAACAAAGGTCAAGATCTTTTTGGCACCAGAAGCAATGAAACAGACGGGAGAGATAACGAAGCAATGAAGCATGAGTGAGGAGGAGAACGAATTTCGAGAGCGATGATTGGTGGAAGAGGAGACGAGCATGTGGATTGAAAAGTTTGAATGTGTATGGTTCCGATCTGAAAAATGGGTTTTATAGAGGAGATGAGAGTTTTGCAACGGTGACTGCGTTGGTGGTTACGGTGGCCATGACAGAAATTTTGAGAAGAGGAATGAACGTGTTTGATTTGAGAAGAGGATCTATGAATTTAGTTAGTTTTTGTTCTTTTTTTCTTTCAAATTCTGGAAAAGGTTGATGAAGATTTAAGGAAGAGGAATGGAGAAAATGATGAAAAGTGAAAAAATTAAGTGTCGACGGTTCACTATAAATACAATGGACATGCAATTAAATGGTTAAAATCAAATAAAAAATTTTAAACATTAAAAAACTAACCGTGACAACCAAATTGAATAACGGAGCAAAAGTTGAGGGACCAAAATGATGATTTTAAGACTTATCAGACCAAAATGAAAACTGGGAATTAGTTGATGGACCATTGAATTAATTTAGCCTTATTTTTACCAACTATATTATGTGAGATAGCCTTGATAAAATTACATGATCCCCAAACATAATTGAGTTCACTACTTCTATTACACATGTAGTGGCTCATAGTAATTGATAATTCTAGTAGATTATACACCCTTGATGTTTTTCTATTCCTAATGTAAAAGTTAAAACTAACTTCATATAGAGAGCGCTCTCGTGAGTCTTTCTACTTACAACGTGAATGTTTGACAAATCATTGTCTCATCTCATTGTAGTCTTGCAAAGT
>Ga0315915_1004287_pt1 | contig 18054 bp, 10 predicted proteins | sample MpolbnodulesMG_FD_207738 | JGI IMG/M metagenome (GOLD analysis project Ga0315915, IMG submission 207738) | Medicago polymorpha root nodule microbial communities from Los Angeles, California, United States - branched nodules | ecosystem: Host-associated > Plants > Roots > Nodule | place: USA...
AGTTATAATCAACTAACTTATTAATATATAAAGGGAATAATAATCGCAAGTTAAACACGCATGTCTAAGCTGGTAGGACCCGTGCGGAGCACGGGTCGATAGTCTAGTAGGTATGGATTTGGATCATTCACTTGGGTTGAAAACGGGTGGGCTTAAGTTACCAGGGTTTTCAGATTACCAAGAAAATGTACGCTTTTACCATTTTTATTACCAATCTTCCCCCGACACAAAACACTCACACCCTGCAGCCATGCCCAAAATGTCCATGCACTAGTTAACTAGCGCAAGTTAAGTGGAGTCGTGCAAGTTAAGTGTTGTAAGTTAAGTTGAGTGGCGCAAGTTAAGTGACGCAAAATAGCTACTTTTTTTTAATTTATTTACTATTTTCAAATTATGTTATTTACTTTATTCTAATTTATTTATTAAAATTTATTTATTTACGTATTTACTTTATTCTAATTTATTTATGAACTTAAAATAAATATTGATTGATTTTAGTCATTAAATAAATACAAATATAAATAAAAGGAGATGAACTAAATTAATATTTATTCATTAAATACAAAATTAGAAAATAAAAGCAAATTTAAATAACAAGGAATGAACAAAATTGAGGCATATAACAATATCTCATTTTATTAATAATTCATACAATAATTTATTCGAATTCACTAAATCTACTTATTTTCTCCTTCTTGGGGTAAAAAGTGACCAATCTTCTTGGGGTAAAATAGTGAGCAGCCTTCTTGGGGAAAATACATCATCAACCCTTGGGCTAAATTTAAATCTGGTTTTTTTTTACCCCAAGAAATTCTTTTTACCCATAGTAAAAAGTTTATGGGGTTAAAAAAAGCAGATTTAAACTTATCACAAGGGTGGATCACTTCCCCAAGTCGGCTACTCACTATTTTACCTCGAAAAAGTTTGATCACTTTTGCCCCCAAAGAGACTATTGACCAAAAAAAAAGAGAAAGAGAGAGAGAGAGAGAGTGAGGAGGGGGAGAAAGTGATATCGTGTGAGGAATTAGGGAAGTATGGAGGGGTAGTTTAGGTTATTAACACCATTAATGTGGTCAAAAAACGTGTAAAATTTGGTAAAAAACGTGTGGATTGAATGTTGAAAAACTGACCACATTCCAAAAAAACGTTTGTTCTTCAGCTCTGACCACCGGCCAACGTGCGTGAGTTAACTCTCGCACATGCCAGTGGTGTGTGACTTAAGTCACACAGAGTTTATAATGTGCGTGAGTTAAGACACGCTGCGTGACTTAACTCACGCAGGGGCATTATTGTCCAGTCAGCTGGGTGGGAGCGAAATGTGCAGGGCGAAGAGCAGTAATCACCATATTTTTGCCGAGCATGTGCGCTTTTCCGTTGTGACTTAAGTCCTCCCAACTTATAAGTCGTTTTGGAAAACAAAATTGTCATAAATTATAAGTTATTTTACAATATTTTTTCCTACTTTTTTTTTCTTACTATTTTTCATACCATTAAATGTTACTTTTCGAACTATTTTTCCTACTTTTTTTTTGAGGTAGAATGTTTTTTTTTATTATACTCTCAACTATTTATTTCTCTCACTTTTTTCAATTTTTTAATTTATCTTTCCTAAATTATTAATGAAATATAATTTTGTAAAATTACTTATAATTTTTCTTTCTCATACAACATTAATTATATTTCTTACGTCATATAATTTAAGATGGATGGAGTTTTGATTTTGACATCTTTAGTAAGAGTCTAATTGGTAAAAATATGATTACCTTATAGCCGAAAAAATAGCATACAACATTGATGGTTGATAACTTAAAGTATTTAGTTTATTAAAATTAAAGTGTTTGGTAAAATTTGTTTTTGAAAAAGATGATAAATAATGGCAAAAAATTATGTTTGTTTATTATTTTTTATAATTGTATTTATGAACGTTATTTACTTCTTTCTATTCTTTAATTTATCTTTCCTATACTATTAAAGAAAGATATTTTTCGTAAAATTACTTAAAATTTCTCCTTCCCATACAACGTGAATTATATTTCTTACGTCATATAATTTGAGACGGAAGGAGTATTGATTTTGACATCTTTAGTAAGAGTCTTATAGCTGAAAATATAGCATATAGCGTTGATAGTTGATAGCTTAAAGAATTTAGTTGAAAAAATAGTTTATTAAAATTAAAGTGTTTGGTAAAATTTGTTCTTGAAAAAGATGATAAATATAGAATGACATAAAATTATATGTTTGTTTATTATTTTTTTTTTATAATTGTATTTATGAACGCTGTTTACTTAATATATTTATTTTTCATCTCTAAAATGATAAATGTGCTATAAAAGTTCAATTGAGATTTTTTCATTTAACAAAACTTGGTTGAATCCATTATTATATCTTTTAAATATTTTATAAATTGCAAAGAACATTACAGGGAAAGTAAAATGTATACACACAAAATTAAAGAACAAGAGGCAGCAGGGAGAGCATGTAGGGAGTGTCATATTTTTGTTAAATTCTATTGTTTTATAGGAGGGAGTAGAGGACATGTGGTCCTGGCATCTGGAGCCGACTAAAGGTTACACAATTAGTGTAGTTTACCATTTGTTGTCATTTGTGGAGCATAGTAGGCATTATTTTTTTTTAACAAATTAAAATGGAATATGTTACCAAAACCAAAAGGTTTCTCACTCCGCATAAGGTGTGTTAAAAGTGGTGAAACACGCAACAGTTACAATGTCAAGGTGACAATGGTGCCAAGTCGAAAGCACACCAGCCACATAAAGATACAAAATTAAATTACACCCTTACAAAAAAGCAGATGTCGCCACCAATCATGATAAAAAGCAATCGGAATCTAATCATAAAAAGGAGTTCAGCTTTACTTTTTTAAGGAGATTACGAGGCATTATGATGTTACAAACATTATTTAGAACAATGTTGTTCTGTTGAAAGTAACTCTTTGTTCAATTGGCGGTTGCTTCGTAATCTAATTTCTGCTCCGGATAACTTGTTTAGAAGTGGTATTATCCACGCTAAGGCTTGAATTTGTGTGAGTGGTTGTGGTAGCATGGAAAATGAAAATCATATATTTCTAGACTGTGATTTCTTTTGTAGAATTTGGTCATTGATGTCACAATGGTTGGGTATCAATATTTCAGTGAACCCGATGCGTCTATATGACCACCTAATTAATCCAATTCGGTCACTTAGGACATTTTTCTAAAAGTGTGCATTCTTCATTATGTTTTATTTGGTTGTGTTTGGGTTATTTGAAAGGAAAGAAATTCCCGCATCTTTCAGCACAAGGAAGAATCTATGCAATCTATTGTCGACATAGTTAAGTTGTTGTCTTATTGGTGGTTGAAGATGAAAAATACAAAAAAAAAAAATTACTTTTACTTGTGGTGACTTACCTCATGTGCTTGGAAGTAGTCACTAAGATTGCTAGCTTTTTTTTTTTTTTTTTTTTAAGGATTGCTAGCTTTGTTGTTTATGTTGTTGCTTTTTCATTTTTTTCATATAACTGTTTGAACTTTCTGAGTTTTATTTTGGCACTTCTTGTGCTGAGTAAAATTCTACGTTTCAATTAATATATTTCATTTTGACCTAAAAATAAAAAAAATACTTGAGGCAATTTCCGTGCAGAAAAAAATAAAAAATGCAAGTGCGCGGTTATATTCCATGTTCATTGTTAATGACAGAGAGGATGTTAAACGGCTTTTGGTGGGGAGGAGGTAGCTGGAACAAAGGAATTAGATGGATGTCTTGGGATAGATTAACTTGCTTGAAGTCTAAAGGTGGGATGGGATTTGGAGACTTGAAAGCTTTTACTACTATGTGCATGCCGAATAGTCTAGTCGCAAAGCGAGGTATTTTCCAAACTCCTCGTTTCTTGATTATAATCTTGGTCATAACACTAGTTGTCCATGGTGTAGTATATGGTTCACTCGTCACATTCTTGCTAATGGTTGTAGGTGGAGAATTAGAGATGATGGTGCTTCTGTTAGAGTTATGAAGGACCCATTGTTACATGTGCATGAGGGAAGTTGTGTGCCTTCACCGCATACTCGAGACGTTCATAATTTTCTAGTGAGTAACTTAATTGTTTAGGCCAAAGAAGTCGGGATGTAGCCAAAATCCACTCTTTGTTCCCTTTTAATGTGGCACTAGACATACTCTATGTACCTTTGTTATATCAAGATGGCATTGATAGATTTGTTTGGAAAGAGGATAGAAGTAGAAGTAAACACAGGCTACATATTCTTGAGGAGAATTTGTAAGGGGCGTGACACTCATTTAGTCTTTTCCTTGAAATTTGGACATTCCGATCTTAATGGGACATCCATAAGTCTCCTGACTGCAAAACTGCAGTTCTATTCTAGTGGATGCAATTCCGATCTTAGAATTAGATGCAATTTTGATCCCGAGTTCTGGCGGCCAATATAGTCAAGACCGCCAGTTGGCTCGTGGATCGTACGATCAGCGATACTTGTAGTTGCTACCAGACAAACTATAAAGGCATATGTGTTTATTGTTTTTAAGTTTGTTTTGAATCCAACTTTGATTGCTGTTATATTTATATGTTTTCGGCTGTTCAAGCACTTAATGCCTCGCTGTTATATTTTTATTGTAGTTCAAGGTCTAAAAGTATCTTCGTTTTGAAACCAACTATTATTTTGCATGGGTATTTCCTCCAAAGAATGCTAAATAAAAAGTTTGGCTTCCACCATTGGAATGAACTGCAATTCCATGGTGCAGGTATTATTGCTTTCACCATTGATCATTATACAGTTTTTTACCGTTACATTTTATGACGAGGATATTATACAGGTATTGTAAGGATCTTCTTACTCTTAATACTTCAATTTTTCGCTTCACCGACATTTGAATCAAGTACATATCTTATATGTCAAAATGTCTTGGATAATTTGTTCATATTTCTTCCGTATCATGATCAAGTAATCAGTCTCTATTTAGAGTTCAGTTATTTATACAAATTTGTAATGTATCATGACCATTCTATTTAGATCACGTGTGTGGCGACATGGCAAGATTGACATTGTAATGTTTGTTCATTTCTTCAATTCTTATTTTCAAATATTAGACAAAACAATGTGTCACAGGAAGAATGTAGTAACTCAAACACAGAATTAGCAATAGCAATGTTACTAAAGTTCACCACAAAAGTCACAGCATCACCGACATAATTGTTGAGTGAGGGAATTTGAGGTGCAACAATAATAAGAATTAGATGAGGTTACTTTCTTTGAAAAACTAAAGCGATTGTAATGGCATTTTAACAGACTTCAAGGTAGTCTAGTAAATTTTGCCTTATTATAATCATAATTATTTCACTAAATCACATTGACATTGCCAACTGTGGGTCAAAAATACGATTTAGAGTTGCAGCCAGTCGAACTCCTCCTTGAGCTAATCGCAAATTGACGATAGGAAAACGTGACAGGAAGTAATCATCTGCAAAGAATATTTTCATGATATAATTAAATAAAGTATAAAAAGTGTCAAATATCATAGTTCTACTTCTAAAAAAATTTATAGCTTACCATCAAGTACCGAACCTTCAGATGCATCCTCATATGCCCATTTACAAGCATCTTTGCTACTTTCAGTAGCATATCTGAAAAAATAGACCCAAGTTAAGTACCTGTATTCCAAATTTTCAAGTAACAGATAAACTCAAGGTACATAAGCCAAATATTTTCTATAGTTCTAACTTTTAAGCTTGTAATGGAAAGCCACTATTCTACAACATGTATATTATTTTTAAATACATAATAAGAAATTTAAAAAATTTGAACAAAATTCAAAGAATACTTAAGTACTGAAGTATGTAAGCACAATATCAGACAGAACATACGTAATCGGGCATGGGGTATCCTTAGAACCGCAGCTCTCCCAATCTTCTACTTGATCAGCCCATTCTCTCTGTTTATTGAGCAAAGAATTATAAAGAAAGAAATGAGTCATGTTGTGTATCTCAGTTGGTGGCTACCAGCGATATTATTTGCAGGGTCCGTGTTCAAACCCAGGATTTCCCACTTTTTTACAAGCGTGTGAATCTTGCCAATAAGCCACTTAAGCAAACAAATAACATACTAAAGACAAATCATAATTTCTTGTACTGGTTTTACAAAGTAAAGACGAATCATGTACCGTAATATTTTGTTGAATTGCATCAATGAACTCGCCTAGTTCTGAGTCATAAAATCTTTCAACTTCTGTTTCAATTATGCTAACATCCCAAACCTTCATATAAATTACAATTTAATAATGAATATAAAAATTAAAAATATATATCATATCTACGTTTTATAATGGATGAAGCAATGAATTTGACATACATGGTGAAGATTTTGTTTTCTTTTGTACCAACGAACAGTAATTTCATTGCCTCCTTTGTCTGAGACAAAGCCACAATGTAGAGGCTGCATATTAAACAAGTTCCACGTTTACTTTGATGGAAGCATGCATGTTATTTGGGTGATATTTGATTTTGCTTATGTTAATGCAAACCTGATGAATGTCTCCCATAAAATGTGAAAGGAATAGAAGAGCTTGGGTGAGGTTATCTGATAAATGATTGATGTTAGAGTATCAAAATCGAGTCGATGTAAACTTACAAAAAACAATACGAGCATTCAACTGAGGTTATTTAATTTGCAAAGAAAATATGTTTTACATTTTGATTCAGTGTCACTGCCATAGTCGAGGAGCTGGGTAGTGTAATTGCTTATCGCTGCCACGACACATCGCCCCTTTGTTCCAGTTTTATGATCTATACAATCCCCTGAATGTTTAAAAAACAACTGGTCAGTACTATAGCAAAATGTTTTATCAAATTTTGAGAAACTATATGCAAATAATATATATGCGAAGGTATCCTTTTGGTAACGATATAAATATATAGTTTAATGGTTTACATTGTCGATGTAAAACAATTTTACTCTGACATCCAATGAGAATTTACAACTTACTTTTGTCCTTGTAAGTGCAAACAGAATCAGGTGTATCAGCAAAGTGTAAAGGAGAAGACCACTGATAGATAAACCTCACATGATCTGCCCATGAACACTGACTTGCCAAGTCATTCTTTGCAGATTTTGGTAACAATTTTTTCACAGCCTTTGCAGCAGTATTGCTTAGGCGAGCCTATTTAAAAGCAAAAAAAATAACTAAAATCAGAACGCATTATAATAGAAATTATTACCAATCAAATTTAGAAATGAAAAAAAAAAATCTATCTTTTATTTTTTCATTACTAAATTTAATAGGGAACTTCTACAGGACACTCGCAACTAACAGGATTAGCAAAGAATATTTCATTAGCAAGTTAGGAGGGCACCTGAGCAATCTTACAAACAATGGCATGTCCATCATCTCCCCACCCTTGTGTATTTTGGATCAAAAGAAGAAATGAAACTATGGCTACAAGCACAATTCTATAACACCCCATTGCACTTTAATTACTTTATAATAAGTCACACATGTAATGATGGTATTGATATCCTTTTCAATAAAACAAAACTATATATAACCTGGTTGTGAAATGGATATGTTGTTTATTTCTTTTTAGTGACGTGCAAAATAGAGATTTGAAGTAATATTTTAGTAGTTGTTAAGTCAACATTGACAGGTAAGATAAGATGCTATGATTCGTGATTAAAGCGTGGTAGATATTTTATACTTGATGAGTTCTATCTTCACAAGCAAGTACCAATAATATTCGAGTGAAGGTAGAATATTCCCAATTTCCGAAAGTGACTTGACATATGATTATGATTTTAGAAGTACGATATAACTAGTTTGATATTGTTGGTGCTGTTCTTCCTTATCCTATGGGTCGAAGCTTCCCAACCACCATATATATTTTCTGATAGTGTATTTTTTCAAATGACACAATTTGTAATTAAAGTAAAAGATGAGTGCAAACAAACTCACAACATACAAAGGGAAAATACCTTTACATAATATGATAAAATTAAAATGATCAGAATACTCATGGCTCAGATGTTATGATAAAATTAAAGTGATTGGAATATTTATGTTTCTTGATCTGCAACGTTGACGTTTAAATGATTGATTGAATAGTCGAGCTTTCAATATGAATCAAATGAACACCACAAAAAGATGGAAAATCGAAAAACTTCGCACAAAATGACAAAAAACATAACGTCGCACTCAAACGACAAAATCACGAAGAAAAAAAAAATCTAAAACCACACCCTAAAAAATTGACCCAAAAATTGAAATAGGGAGAAACATATAAAGATGAGGGATTTTGTGACAAAAATTGACCCACAACCACACCCTCAATGATGAAAATGGAAGAGAGAATCTAAAGAGAGCAAATTAAGGCCGATTTGTTTGAGATGAAGGAGCTAGAGAGAGAAATTTTAACTGGAGTGTTTGAAATAGAGATTTGAAGTAATAACTAGTTGAGAAATTGATTTGTTATTTATTTCTTGGTTTTTTTTAGCACTTTTGACCCTCTAACTATTAAAAAATAGTAGATTTAACCCCTATACAGTTATATGATTTATGATAAAACTGAATTATAATGACTCGAATGAAAACAATACAAAATGTTCATCAAACCATTGACGACTCTTCTAAATGATCTTTTATTTGCCTTCAAATACAAATAAAATAACATAAAACATAACCTAAAATAACATATGATGCTCCGTCATCACCTATGTATTGACTTTGTCAAAATCAAAGGGAATAGACATTTTTTCTAAATGGGCTAAAAATAGAGGACCACATTTGAAATTTTTATAGGGGCCAAAGTCGATATTTTTCAATAGCTAGGAGACCAAAAGTGCTGGAAAAACTTTTTTTTAGTGTTTGCAATAGAGATTTGAGCTAATATTTTAGTGCTTTTTAAGCCCACATTGACAAGCAGGATAAGATGCGTTAGTTCTTAATTAAAACGTGGCAAATATATTATATTTGATGAATTCTATCTTCACAAGCAAGTAGCAATAAAATTTGAGATGAAGGAATAATATTCCAAAAATGATTTCACATATATGATTAGGATTTTTAGATGTTAATAATCTGAAACATATAAATAAACATGTGCTTTGCCAACCATATTATTGTTGGTGCTGTTCTTCCTTGTCCTATGGGACGAAATTTCCCAACCATCACATTTCAAATTTAAAACAACATGTGCTTTCTGAAAATGTATTTCTCAGATTAATTATTTTATTTGAAATTATACTTGAAGTAAATATGAGTAGTGGGAAAAGTTCCTTCTGCGGCCTATTTATCAAATATGACTTTAGGCCAGTATGGTAATATCAACGACCCATAAATATTTTCAGACAAAATATATCATCGGAAGATATCTCCCCATAGACAAAAAGAATAAAAAAAATATACCATCGGAAGATATCTTCCGATAAATATGAGGGACGTACGGGTCTAAACTGAAATACCAAAACGTTGAGAGGTTTCTAGAGCTTTTTAAAATGACTACGGTAGGATAAACATGGAAAGGGATAATGTCTTTTTGAGGGAGATCATCTCATTTCACTTTGCACGTCAATATGTTATCCATTGTGTATGTAAATATCTTGAATCATGGCATCCGTTAACATGGCATTCATGCATAACGCACCAAAGCTTCCTGCTATGACCCCTGCGAAGCCATACGCGGCACAGGCTTTTATGTAATCGTTGTTGGTCTTGGTCTATCGTAAACATGGAAGGTTGCAACTTGCAAGAGTAGTCTCATTGTGCTTTACATAACATGTTTTTAGAGAAAATCCTAACATATTTTCAAAAGGCAAACAAGTATCGTGATTATGATTCTAAAGTTCCACATTTTCCTTTTACCTACTAGATATCCATGTTTTCCTTATGGACAAAGGTTCTTCTGCACCTCATAAGCTTATAAGAAACATTTTAATGTTCATGTCCCCTTCTCCATCAAGATGCTTAGAAGGATCAAATTGCACCTTCTTGCTTGCATACTTCTGCCCTATATTTCTTTTCAAAAACATATATTTAAATTAAAAATAAAAAGTATTTCAGCATAACATAAACAAAATTTGGAGAAGATCAAAATTATTATTTATTAAAGTGACACATCTCATCGACAATTGCAATATAAATTTAAATAAAGTAGAGAAAAGAAAAAAATACAAATGATTTTCCTTCTGTCTTACAATCAACATCCCTCTAACTCTCTCTCATTTGAACTATTGTTATTTAACTAAACTACATCGACATTGCCAACTTCGTGTCATTGTCAAAAATACGATTTAGAGTTGCAGCCAATCGAACTCCTCCTTGAGCTAATCGCAAATTGACGATAGGAAAACGTGATAGGAAGTAATCATCTGCAAAACATAGTTTCATGATAGAATTGAGAAAAAGAGTAGAAGGAACTAGTCTCAACTATCATAGTTATGAACTTCTTAAAGCTTACCTTTGAGTGTTGACCCTTCAGATGCATCTTTATATGCCCATTTACAGGCGTCTACGCTACTTTCCGAAGCATATCTGAACAATTAGACCAAAGTCAAACTTGTGTATTGTATTCCAAATACCACAGATAAATTAGTAAATCCTGACTATGGTACAAAGAGAAGGACTAAACTTGAATGGAAATATTCTAAGCACTAAATTGATAGTAGAGTATTATTTTTACAAGAACTAAAAACATATTTAACGCATCTAAGTGAAAACTTGTCTAAAATGGAAGCTGCTGACATCTAATGAAGAGGATTTTACTTACATATTTTTGTATTCGGAATTATGCATAATCAATGTTATTAATTAAGAGATTTTTATAAAACTAAAGATTAAGAGAATCCATATTAAATTATCCTACTAATAGCTGTGAATGGAACATACACTGATGGGCATGCGATGTTATCCGAACTGCAGTTCTCCCATTCTTCGACTTCTTTAGCCCATACTTTCTGTTTACAGGAGAAAATATGGAAGAAAAATATGAAACTTTGAAAGTACAATTTCTTGTAATGGTGATAATCGATGATGAATATTGTGATGCATAGTAATGGCATACCGTAATATTCTGTTGAATTGCATTAATGAAATCGCCTAGCTCAAAGTCATAGAATCTTTCAACTTCGGTCTCAATTATGCTAACATCCCAAACCTTCAACGGGTAAACATGTTTACTTCTAATTATGTTAACAATTAGATAGTGAATAGTATAATAGAAAATAACTTTGATACACTGTAAAAATGTTTACACCGTCTGTCAACAAACGAAAATTATGAATTACATCATCATATGTGAGTTTTAGAAGTAGGTATGAATAATGTCAAACTTTTTTAACGATGTAACAATTATGATTGAGTGACAATGTACACATTTTTTATACTGAAAGTGTATATGTATTAAATTTTATATATGTTCTATAAACTATGTTTTGAAGCTATGTTTTATTTACTTGATGAAGCAATGAATTTGACATACATGGTGAAGATTTTGCTTTCTTGTGTACCAATGAACAGTTATTTCATTGCCTCCTTTGTCTGAGACAAAGCCACAATGTAGAGGCTGCAGATATGATGATTAGCAACATTAATTTCAAAGTTAGATGGAAATATATTATGTGTGATTTAGTGCTTCTATAGATGCAAACCTGATGAATGTCTCCCATAAAATGTGAAAGGAAATAAAGGGCTTGGGTAAGGTTATCTGATATAGTGATGTTACAATAATATCCATGCCGGAGTTTGTTAGTCATGAAGAAGAAAAATATAACAAAATCAAAATAATGGGGTACAAAGTTTATTAATTTGGAAAGGAGCATTTACATTTAGGTTTTTTGGCACTGCCATAATCGAGGAGCTGGTTGGTGTAATTTTTAATCGCCCCCACAACACATCGCCCTTTAATTCCAGTTTTCTGATCTTTACAATCTCCTGAAAGTGTAATCCACAAGTTTAATCTTGCAAAGTATATTATTTGAAAGGAGATTAGACTAGTGACATCTTCGACTCATGGTTCGATTAGTTCAATGAATTTGACTACAGATAAGTTAGATGATAAATAAATAAAAAAGAATTATAAAACATTGAAAAGGAAAAAGAACCAAGTGGATTACCTATAGAACCACATGGATAACCTATAGAACCAGGTGGAAAAACTGGGTGACAAACTGTGCAAAACTGATAAAACATAAACTGGGTTTTTTGTGAGATTTTGTGAGAGAGAGAGAGAGAGAGAGAGAGAGAGAGAGAGAGAGAGAAGCAATGGTATAAAACTGAAAAATATTATTGAATGATGAATCTTATTGATATGAATGAATCTTAATATTTACAAGCAATGAGAAGCTTATATACAAAAAGATTTGTAACAAACTTCTCTAACAAACTCAAACAAACTTTCTAACTTGGTTAACAAGCTAACCAAAGTTAGTTACCCTAAACTCTAGGATTTATTCTAACTAACTGAATTTCTCAATCTAATACACCTCCTAATTCATCTAGTTAGAAGCTTTTGCCATTCCCAGCTTATTCTTCAAGTATTCAAAGTTGCTAGTCTTCAATGGCTTTGTAAGCAAGTCTGCAACTTGCTCTTCAGTTTTGCAATGCACAACTTCCAATTTTCCTTTGTTTACTTGATCCCTTAGAAAATGGAAACGTGTTTCAATGTGTTTACTTCTTCCATGTGCAATTGGATGCTTAGCTAAGTCAATAACAGATTTGCTACCAACTCTCAGTTCCATTTTCTCATTCTCCATCAGTTGCATTTCAATCAGTAGCATGTTGATCCATTTAGCCTAGAAATCTGCCATAGAGGCTGAAATGTACTCAGCTTCACAGGAGGACAATGCAACCACTGACTCCTTCTTTGAACTCCATGAAAATGCAACATTTCCAATCATAAACACATAGGCAGCGGTGCTTTTTCTGTCATCTTTGTCACCACTCCAATCTGAATCCATTTCAAATTCAATACCCAGAAAGTAAGTGAGATTACCTAAATCAGACATTTCAAACTGATTCATCATACTTTTCTTAAAATCTTGCATTTCAGCTTCATTGCTTCCATTAATGATCATATCATCCGCATATAAGCATATGATTAGCTTATTAGTGGTGTTTCTGCAGTAGATCCCATGTCCATTCACACACTTTGTGAAACCTTGTTGAATAAGAAATCTGTCTATCTTCTTATTCCAAGCTCTTGGAGCCTGCTTCACACCATATAAAGCTTTATCAAGCTTATACACATAATCTTCCTTGCCCTTTATCTCAAAACCTGGTGGTTGGCTCACATAAACTTCCTCTTCAAGCTCACCATTGAGAAATGCAGATTTCACATCCAACTGGTACATTGACCAGTTGTGTTTGATTGCTACTGCAACAATCAATCTGATTGTTTCCATCCTTGCTACTGGTGCATAAACTTCATAGTAATCTTCACCATACTTCTGTAGGAACCCTCTTGCTTCTAGCATGACCTTGAACTTTGCAACTTAACCATCTGGCTTGAGTTTAGTCTTGAAAACCCACTTGACATCAATACGCTTCTTATCATTTAGTAATTGTACTAGTTTCCAAGTTTCATTCTTCTCTATTGATTTTAACTCATCAATAATTGCTTCCTTCCAATGTTTTTGTCTAAGTGCTACCTCAAAAGACATTGGCTCAGCTTCTGCAAGCATAGCTAGTTGTACCATATCACCTTCATCATTAATTGTTGAATCTGGAAACCTTTCATAGTCATTCAATCTTGCAGGTGGTTGAATATTTCTTGTTGGCCTTTTAGCACCTCCTTCATCTATAGTTTCAACATTTTCTATTTGTTCTTCAGCTTCAGTTTCATCTGCTTCTGATTCTGAATCTGACAGATAAACATTGATGGCATTCTTATCTGATGCTTTGTCTTTCCAGTGCCAACATTTTGATTCATCAAATTTCACATCTTTGCTGAACACTATTTTCTTATTATTTGGATCATATAGTTTGTAGGCACCAGTTGAATGATATCCAACCATGATTCCGGTAGGGGGCCGGACGGCTTTGTTTGCCCCAGCTTGGCTAATCGCATCCCCGCGCAACGACATTCTCGCCCCTTACCGTTCTCGCTCAGTCTTTGCAACGGCTGGGGAGGCAGTCGTAGAAGCAAAGCCTATCGCCACGTAGTTTGAGATTTATCATCTAACTTCTTTCTCAATTGACCAGGCACATGCTTAAAACACAATGAGCCAAATACATTCAGATGTTGAAAACTTGGTTTTACTCCACACCATGCTTCTTCAGGTGTTTTATCCTGCAACTTCTTTGTAGGACTTCTATTTATGAGGTATGTTGCAGTGGCAGCTGCTTCACCCCACAAATAAAGAGGCATCTGCTTCTGCTTTAGCATACTTCTTATCATGTTTACCAAGGTTCTATTCTTCCTTTCTGAGATACCATTGTGTTGAGGTGTATGTGGTGCAGTAACTTCATGATTTATTCCATTTGATGAGCAAAAATCATTAAATTCAGTGGAAGTGTATTCACCTCCTCCATCTGTTCTTAGCTTGCTAATTACTTCACCACTTTCATTTTGAACTAGCAGTCTAAATTTCTTAAACACACTAAACACCTCACCTTTCTTAGCTAACAGGTAAATCCATAATTTCCTTGTAAACTCATCAATGAATGTTACAAAGTAGCTATTACCACATATTGATTTAACTTCAAAAGTTCCACACACATCATAGTGAATTACCTCAAGTTTCCTAGTTGCCTTGAATGGTACCTGAGATTTGTATGAACTTCTGGCCTGCTTCCCAGTACAACACATTTCACACACTTCACTAGGTAGCTTAATTTTTGGTAACCCTTGCACCATTTTCTTCTCACTTAACATGTTCAAGTCCCTCAAGTTAATGTGTCCATACCTTTGATGCCATAACCAGTTTTTACCTTTAGTTTCTGATAGCAAGCATCTGTCTTTAATTACATTGATGTTGATTCTGAAAGTTCTTTGCTTTGATAATGGAGCTTTCAGAATCAACATATTCTTGCAATCATAAACCTTCATGGCTTGTGCTTCCATCCTCAAAGTATACCCCTTTTGTAGTAATTGACCAATACTAATGAGGTTGCTCTTCATGTTTGGAACATAGAGCACATCAGTGATGCTAGCCTTCTTCCCATCTTTCCTATGAATCAACACTTTGCCAATTCCTTCTGTACTCACCATGCTATTATCTGCAAACCATATTTTTCTATTTACTGAATCATCTAATTCAGCAAACCAAAACTTCTTGCCAGTCATGTGATTAGAGCACCCAGTATCCAAATACCATTCATCACCCTTTTCTTCTTCTTCTTCTTTGATTATTGCCATCAGAAGCCTTTCTTCAGAGTCTTAATCATCACCTCGAGCAAACTGAGCCTCATCTTTGTTTCTTGGTACTCTCTTTGATCTGCATTCAAATGCATAATGTCCCATCTTTTGATAATTATAACATTGAATGTCCTTCTTATCTTTCTTCTTCTTCTGATCAGATTTTGTTTCATCATTCCTTTCTTGATTCTTGCTAGAACCTTCACTATCTTTATGAGATTGTTCAATCCAGGGTTTCTTCCCTTTCTTGAATTTCCTTTCTTCTCATACTGAGCTTGCAAGGCTTGATCAGAAGCTGTAATTTTACCTCTAGCTTTGATTCTATCAGTCAACCTCAACTCATGTGCTTCAAGACTTGCTTGTAATTCTTCGATTTTCATAGAATACAAATCTTTGGATTCTTCCAGAGAAACTACAATGTGATCAAATCTTGGTGCTAGTGTTCTGAGAACTTTCTCAACCTTCATCAAGTCAATAACACTTTCACCATTCCTGGCCATTTGATTTGACAGATTCATAACTTTATCAAGGTATTGACTTATGGTTTCTTCTTCCTCCATAGTCAAAACTTCATACTGTCTTCTCAAAGCTTGAAGCCTCACCTTCTTCAATTTACCATCTCCAGAATATAACTTTTCCAATGCTTCCCAAGTTTCCTTTGCACTTTATAATGCATGATCTTCTCAAATATCTCATTGCTCACACTCTGATGCATCAAGAACATGGCTTTCCCATCTTTCTTCTTTGCATCCCTATTTGCTGTTTGTTGCACATCTGTAGCATTTGCTTCTAGTGCTGGTACACCATCATTCACTAATTCAAGAACATCCTGAAACCTAAAGATAACCTTCATCTTCACGATCCATTAATCGTAATTCTTGCCTTCAAACACCGGTAAATGCGCAGGGATATTGTTGCTATGAGTTTCCATTCTTCACGAATTCTCTAACAACAAAGAACGAACCGGGCTCAAGATACCAATTTGATAAAACAATGGTGAATTTCCTATAGAACCAAGTGGATTGCCTATAGAACCACGTGGATTGCCTATAGAACCAGGTGGAAAAACTAGGTAACAAATTGTGCAAAACTGATAAAACAGAAACTGGGTTTTTTGTGAGATTTTGAGAGAGAGAGAGAGAGAGAGAGAGAGATAGAAGCAATGGTATAAAGCTGAAAAATATTATTGAATCATGAATCTTATTGATATAAATGATTTGTAATATTTACAAGCAATGAGAAGGTTTTATTCGCCTTAAACAGTTCAAAGGGTTGGTGTTAAGTAATAAGAAGGTGAAGGATATATTAGGCTTAATTTGGTGCGCAAATATATCCAATATTTGTAAGGCCAGGAATGCCATGATTTTCAATCAAGATGGATTAATTGGGAAAAGGTATTGGATTGAAGGAAGCAAAAATCTTATGATGGAGTTATTCGTTCAAGGTGTACAGGTTTTATTTTCTGTTTAAATCAGTGTTTTTCGCATCTAGTTGAGTGTATGGGAGTGGATGCGGAACTTAGTGGGGATTTGGGATCATTATCTCTTGTTTGTTGCTTCCTTTGTATTATGCTTTATGTACAAGCTTTAGGAGTTTTTCTGTATTTGTTTTCTCTCTGCTGCTATACCGTTGTGATGTGGATCGATTTTGGGTGTTAGCCTTAGCCTGCGTGTCTAAGCAGTTCATGTTCTGTTGTGGCCAGTCTTCTGCATTCAGCCGGTGGTTTCGAGCTAGGCTGTGTGTTTTTGGATTGTGGCGGTATTTTGGAGCATCTTTTGGCCTTTGATATCTTAGGTTTTTGTCTGAGATGTTAGTTTAGGTGAAGTCTTAGCTTCTGTTTTGCCGCATTGCTTTGTTTCTACCTATCTGATGTTGTTCTTTAGCTGTGTATTTATGTTAACGGTTGTTTGTTTGTTTTGGGTGGCCGGTGTTTTAGGTTATATCTATATCTCTGTTGTGTATGGGTTGTTTGTTTAAACCCTGACTTTGTATCTTTGATTGGTTTAACACATATTGTGCTTAATCTTTAGTTTAATAATTAGGTCGTTTAACAAACGGCCTTATAATTGAGATCAATCAACTACAAAACTAGGTTGTTCACGGTTCAAGCGGTTAAATGGCTAGTTTAATCCGATTTTTAAAACATTAATTCGATAAATTAAATCCCAAAGATATTTTAAACAATAAATTCATAAATAGATGATCATATAATATCATGTGATAAAATTTGTCATGCAACTCAAGGATTAATCGTGTAAAAATATTTAGTAACTTCTACACAAAGTCAAAGATCTTAATTACAACGTTTTGCAACAAAAAAGAAATTGTCGTGGAAGTTTTGGTCAACATAAAAAAGGTAATGTAAAACAATTTAATTTTAGGGGTGTATCATAAATTTAATTAAAATCTACTTTATAATAATGTAAATATGTAACTCTAATAAAATAAAATAAAACTCCTAAAAAATAATGTAAATTTGTCTTAATTGGATGTCCACGTGTACCTTAATTAGGCGGCATTTTCTATGGTACACCCGTGTATTTAAATGAATAGTTTAATGATTTATTTTCTTTAAAAAAAATATTTTCTATCATTTATAATTATAATAGTTATATTTTATTTTTCAAAAGTGTCGGCAAAGCAAAATTCAAATTTTTTTTATTTTTATTACTCATAATAGTGAATATTGATTTTTTTTTTTAATAAAA
>Ga0315915_1004289_pt1 | contig 18052 bp, 14 predicted proteins | sample MpolbnodulesMG_FD_207738 | JGI IMG/M metagenome (GOLD analysis project Ga0315915, IMG submission 207738) | Medicago polymorpha root nodule microbial communities from Los Angeles, California, United States - branched nodules | ecosystem: Host-associated > Plants > Roots > Nodule | place: USA...
AGAACCCGAATAGATTCTATTCCCGTTAGTAACAATTTTTGACTGAAATTTATTTACCTTTGAGTCAAACTTCTAATTACTATGACCATTTTTTTCTAGGAACTAAAGGGTAAATACCAAAAAATAGAAGGCTCGTTCATCCCCCCTTCTTCATTTGGGCATGGTTTATTTTTTCCTTGCACCACTACACAAAACTTGAAGAACCCGCAATACATGTGGCCATTTTTATGTTGCCACCTTCAATGGATACACTCTCACACGAACTACAAGATGACTTAATTATGACTTAATTTTGTTCTTGCTATCCAAAATTTTGAAACCGATTTAACTAAAAATTGGGAAATAAATAAGAGCTAACGGAGTTAATATAGAAGGATTAATTAAAAAGGTTTGAAGCTATAGGGACTTAATTAAAAATGTGATTGAACTGCAGGGAGGGACAATTGATTGAATTAACCTTTCTTCATATCATGTTTTTTAAACAAATTAAAAAAGGCGTTTTGATTTTTATATATTATTCTATTAAGGATCACCACAGGGATATACAGCTCAATCTAATTCAATGACCCAATTTTTTTTTTTTTAGATGAAGTGGTAAACCACTAAAATTAAACTCATACACAATTGTGAGGTCCCGGTTCAAAACCGAATCTTGACGTCCGACCTTGCAATTTCGGTATTTATCAGTTAAGTTAGGACTTCTCAACAATTCAATCAACCAATTTTGTGTAAAAAAAAAAAATTAATGAACCAATTTAATTTAAGTAATTCAGATTTGTGTTTGACCATGTTCCAGAGTAAAACAATGATATAGTGTATGGTTAGATTTTATATACATCGGGTTAAAACCATATTTGAGTTTTCACCTCGTCCCATGTGTGATTTTATTTATTTATTACAGAATATTATAAATATGCATAATGTTATATTATTTTTTCTTAACATTATAAAATCATACTATAATTTTCTTTATATTATAAAATTTAACTTACTTTTTTCTTACCGGACGAGTTAAACATTTACTAAGGGTATAATTTGGTAACACGGTGAAAGAAAGTTAGGAGTGAATGTGAAGTTAGTTGTAACTTTTGGTTGCACACTTAATTTGTTAAAATTGATAGTGTTTTTTATCTCTCTGAAAAAAATAATTTACAGAACTTATCCAAAATTGTTGTGTAAGCAATTTCTAATTCTTTGATTCTAATAACTGTTTTGAGAATGTGTTATTAGACATTTAAGTAATATGTAACAAAATTACGTACCCCCATCACTTTCTCAACTTTTCTGTGATAAATTTGCAGCAAATACTTTATAGTTGGCAATTTTCATTTTTTTTGGTCTTATTGTCTTAACCATATAATAAATAAATTTGTTACTTAAAAAAAATTGCCAGAGAAGTTAAATAACTTGAATTGAATTCAGTTTGCATTGTAATTTTGAACAATTAATGTTTTTAATAACAAAATAAGTAAAATAAACAGCTAATAGAAGAGAGAATAAAATAGTATAGTACATGGTACAATTTGTTTATATATCATAGATGATCGAATTTCACGTGACAAGGAATATATAGGGAGCATTTGGACAACCAAAACCATGGTACTAAGTCCGTAACATGTTTGATCATTTTAGATTACAATACAACAAACATTCCTGTTTCACACTCCAAAGAATGTTGTCTGTTTTTCTTGTTTGTGTCTCACTCACTTTTTACATTACAATTCACACTTAACTTCAGTGGAAGTCTCCAAAATCTCCTCATCAGATTCAGAAAGTGCAATGTACAATAATGTCCTTTCCTTTGCTTCAATTTCAAAACTAGAAGCACTTTCTTCAGCAGTAAAAACTAAAGAGAATAATGTGTTCATATAGTATAATTACATTATATTATATACATCCACACAGTTCAAAAAAAGTAAAAGAAAAATTCAGCATGGTTATTTTTTTATTTCAATTATGTAATGAAATTATATTGTTCATATAATAAGGCAGTATAGTCACAATCATATTATAGAATGGAAATTCTTTCATAATCATAATATATGTTAAAGTAGAATTATTACAAAGAATGAAGAAGCATGGCAATTAAATTACCTGATGAAGAGTAATTAAGTGAGATTAGAGGGAAGGGTGAGGATGCCTAGTTGGAGAAGGGGAGCACGTGCAAAAGAGTTTGATATGCATTATGAGAGAATGAATCAGAAGAGGATTTGCACGTGCCCTGCTTCTCCAACAAGGAGCTTCTCACCCAGTGAAATGAAGCTTATTGCACTTTGTGTTTGATGAGTAGTAGAAGTTGAATTGAACCAACCAAGGGAAAGGCTTAGTATTTATAGGTAGCAACTTAAGAGAGAGAGATATGACATAAGAGATCTAACTAAAGTAACGTGGCAGAAGCAATGAGTATGGTGGAAATAATAATAATAAATTATTATTATTATTATTAAATATGGAGAAATATATTTGAAGTAATGATAAGTCATTTGGAAGAATCGAGTTCAAATTTTAGTTAAAAACAATTTTGAATCAAACCTTGCTTATTAAATAATAATAATCTATACAAATATATAAAAAAATATCAAATTTTGGCATAGTATTTTACTTTTCTAATTTTACTGTTAATTTATTTAGTTATTATTTTATCATTTTTTTACATAACTTTAAAAAATATTTGTACTTTACGTAAAGAGTTATCAAATTTTACACTATAGGTTTTTTCTCTTTAGATTTTAAACTATTTTATTTATAATTTTATCCTGAAAAAGCAGATAGGTTAGTCTCCGTCTATATGTTAGTAATAATAATAAGAGTTTAAAGGTATGTTTGAATTAAAAATTTGCAAAATTACTTTGATCAATCCTCATTTTACAAAAGTAAGTTTGATTAAAATAAATTTTCCCCAAAGTAATTCATGCTTGTACAACTTTTCTCAAAAGTATGTATGGTATGCGCATACACACTTTTTTTCAGAAGTATTAAAAAATATCTACTCAATGATGAGATATGATTGTATTTATATGTGAAACTTTTTTTTTACTTGTGTATAGCAATTGAAGTAAATCATAATCCCAGTAAGCCATGCCATGCCATGATGCCAGTGTACACAGAAATTCAAAGGAGGGATATCGAAGGAAACCCAATTTGAGTGTTGTCTGCCTTAATTTCATAAAAAAGTGACCAACCCCTTTGTTCATTTGAGGTTTCACTAGAGCAGAGGAAACTAGTACAATGTCCTGTGATTTAATCCCAGCCATTGGATCAAGAATATTGGGTCCCACATCCATATATTGGATTGCAAACAATTTGAGGAGAAGAAGAATAATGTATGAGTGCACGTAGGCTTTGCGTGTTGTTGTGTAAGTTTTTGAGTATGGCATGTGTGTGAAATTTAGAGAAAGTTTGGAACCTCACTAGCTTGATATGATTCCCTATAAGTAATAGGTCCTTACCTTTTTTCTTCCTAAAGTTTTTAATGTTTTTACTTTCACCACAGGGTAGACTACAATATTTTCAAAGTGTATTAATTAATTTACCTAAACACTGTCTTAGTTGTTGTGTGCCGACCATGGCCAATGTCCTCAAGTAGAAAATGTCTCTAAAAACTTGAATCAGCAAGAAACATGAATTTCAACTACTTCAAATTTAATGCCAAACCACCCACAAACATGTTTCATTTGATATTAATTTTTTTGCTTTGTGTTAAACCAATAAACATTCAATTCAAATGTTGCATGCATGTAGAATGTAAATTCCCTTATCACATGCTAATTAGTGGATGATCCTACGTCCACCACCAGTAAACACATTTTTGTGTTTTATCTTATCCAATGAGAGGCTCTTAACACATCATTCTCACATTCAAAATTGGATATCTGAAGTGTAATCAGAGTCATCCGATAGTAGTGACTAGGTGACCAAATCTTAGAATTTGGGTTGGATAAAACTCAACGTTTACAAACTGACTTGTAACGTGGGAAATGTCTATGTGTCCAGGACTAAACATTTGTTGTGCGACCTAAGTGATTTGATAGCGGACGGTCCAATAAATCTTTGATGAGACTTAATACCATCTTAACATTTGAGTTGAGTTTAGGTCAACCCTTACCAAACCGGTTATAAATACCGCCACTTATAACCAGTGGGACTCTTAAAAGTTTTAGCCTTGTAATTTTAACTTTCACCGCTTGGTAAAGGAAAAATTAAGGTAAGAGAAAAACTAGTTGAATCTAAGGAGAGGGTAGCCGTACAAACAATGTTATTATAAGAGGTTTTTTGCCCATAAGGAGGACGAGTAATGAAACATTATAAAGTCTAGTGAATAGCATGTGAGAAGCTGTGACGTGCGGCAATGGTTCAAATCCCCTAGTTCAGTTTCAACATAGGTCATACTTATGCAGCACCACCATCATTACTCCTTACCCTATTCTTCACTCCATGTCAATTTGAATTATACACCAAAGTTTCAAAGGCAAAATTAAAACAATGCTTGACTTGTATCTCATAGTAAATTCCTAAATCTTGACAAGCATTAATGTCATATGCATTAAAGGGTTGATAATGCCCATGTAGGGAAGTTTGATTTTTTTAGTGTCATGTATTAAAGATGGAGTGTAATTGTTATAAAGAAAAATAAAAATGGGCATGGTCTATCTTGTGGGAGAAGAACATAGATTCTGGATGAGGTCATTATCAAATCTAATCTATAAAGACTTTAATATTGGCGTGTGCATCATGCCACTTGGTATGTGGTAAATGCTTTATTTGGTCAGGCACAGCTTACTATTCAAAAGGCTTTTGAAACTCAATCATGCTCCCTGGTAGCTAAAATTCTACAGCACTTGATGGATATGTTTGACTATGCTTCAGAGAAAGGAACAGCAACACAATAAAAAGGCACTTCATTGCTCGTTAAATTTGGGAAATCATGCAAAAAAAAATTAACATTTGCTGAATCCCAAACCCAGTGTTCGTTCAGTAATTGACAGTATGAATTAATACCATTACACCCTCACTCTTTACTTTAACAATACTTGGAGCAAACCATAGATAACATATGCAGATAACATTAGACTGAATATTACGCACACCGTTTGCTCAGTTTGTATTTGGTATCCTATTTGGAGCTTCAAAACCAAAGCTTATGTAACAAATTATGACACAAACTGATAACCAAAATCGTAATTCGAAACATGACGTCCACACCAACGCTTTATTTAAATAAGTGTGCCTAACTTATTAAAATGGACCTTCATTTCTTGTCACAGTGCAAACCATTTCATATTTCTCAGAAAAAATAATATACAAATACCATCGTTGTTTTTTGGCTTGGCGAGCTATATAATGACGAAAGATATATTTTAAACAGGTCTGCTTGCTAACTTCAAGTCCCAAAATTGAATTTAACGTTCACAACATAGCGCATCCCAATCTGCTCCACATTATAAACAATGTACTCATTGTGCAATAAGATTGCCCTGCAACTGCAACACAAAGTGATAGAGAATAATTATGATATGTATTAAATCATGGTAAGCATCAACAAATTGATGTACACATAAAAATTTAACTTTGTTTTGGTTGGGGGAAAAACATTAGTGCATACCTTTATGTGTGAATTTGTTTTGGGCTTTCCCAGGGGAACTACGAGCCCATCCTCAAGCTCCTGAGCTTTTGAAAAATCAGGAGCTGTAGCTCCTACTCCTTTTGTGCTGCGATAGTAAATTGCATAGGAAATAAACTCAACTCGTAAAGCACATAATTCACAATATTTGATGTTATTTTAAACCTTCCGATTTAAAAGATAAGAACAATCTTGACCCAAAAAAAGTGATGAACAAGAACTTAATTATGGACAAATAGGGAGGCAGGCACAAAACCAGCCAGGCTCGACAAAAACTCAACTGATTAACAAAGTGACATTACATTACATAAAGTCAGTTGAGAGAAGGAATGACGACGTGAATAAGAACTAATTTTATTATGGATTTAGTACTTCAATAAGACAATCCCACCTGCTGAAAAATAAAATTGGAAATTTTTTGAATGTTGAATTAAGTTTTCCTTCAGGTAACCTATCAGCATCATAATCGCCGGTTAGAAGCTCAGCCATCTCACCCAATGCAACCTAAAAGTAAAAAAAATATAAATAATGATTATTAAAGATGTAAATCAACAATAACACACTTTACACAAACATATTAATAAAACTAACTAAAGATGTGGATCAACAATGATCATATTGCAAGCATAATCCTCTAAGGATTCATGCAGATAATATTGAGATTATATTTCAGCAACATAGGATAACAAACAATGCAAAATTTCACAACTTAGGTAGTTAAATTTATTTATTTTTATCTAGTCACAGCTATCTAATAATGTTTGTTGCCACAAGCAAATTGGAGGAATTCATGACTGGAGTTAAAAATTTCATTCCTAAGCGGATCTATTAGCAATGCAACAATGTTTACTATTAAGACAAAAAAACAACCTCACATAAAAGGAGCACGCCATCTGCAGCAGTAGGAGTAGGACTGCAATAATTTGCGCTTTTTGAGAACATGTCAGCAAAGTACACCCCTTTCCCAAACATGTAGCCAGTCACAGGTGCCTCTGGAGGAGCTATGCGCAAACCTGATTATTGTGCATCCATCTTAGAGACATATATTATTGCATGAGGCAATATAAGGTCGATACTCCATATGTAGGCTCATGCAAATAAGAAAACTGCCAAATAAGTGAGCAAAGGAATGACCTTGTGATAAAATTCCAGTCCAGCTTGTGAGCCGAGAACCATGCCACAAAAGCATCCTATTCTTTGTGTTAGAAAACTGTCGTACAAAGTCAAATAGCTGTCAACTAAATTCAAATTCAAAATGTCAACAATTGTATTCAGAATTATAAATTTCAACAAGATAGATCCTGATTCAAAAATTCATTAGTCAAACCTTCCTGAAGCGTTCAGCCTCGCCTTCTTTCGATGTTCTGAATATTTGGACAATTTCCACAGTATAGTCTGAATGTAGTTTTGCGTGAGTATTCATCATATAACTTTCAATCTGATGACATCAAAATAGGGGGAAAAAGATATAAAAAAAGGCAGCAGGTGTCAGGATTAACAATTGAATCTCCACCTATTTGTCAGATTAAATGATTGCAGTATGCAACTTGCATTGTCTTTTTCAAGCTTAGAAACTCATATTTCAGATCAAATAAAAGAAACACTTTCGCCATATAGATTTCATTTCCATTAAAAAAAAAATACCACGGTATATAACATCCTTTAATATTAATTAGATGAAAATTAAAACAACACAACTGTTTACCATGGAGAACTCCTCAGTACTGGATTCCACTGGTACCAGTTCACAGCGAAGGCATTTATAATGAGCATACAGGGGATCTCCCTACAGCAATTCCAGAACGAAAATAATAGCTTAGTGTGCATGTAATGCAGAAATCCCGACTCAAAATTGTATAGAAAACAAAATTGCCACAAGGGTGGCATTTTATTTTAAGAATAAGTCATGTATGTTAATCAGTAAGTATTCAAAATTGAAGAAAATAACTAGTGCAAGCAAAATAGTAATGCACTCCATTCAGTAGAGTGAATTTCATTAGCAAATGGGCACTTCTTGGGCATACAAAATCGGTAATTGAAGAAAATGTAAAAGAAAAAAATGCTTTGCAAAGAAAATAAATTAATTTGTGATTTTTAAATATTGTGTAAACCACAAGAGGCAGCGGAAGACTTGGAAAAACTATAAGAGAAACTGTTAAGAAAGACCTAGAGATTAATGAGTTGCATCAAAATATGGTTTATGGCAGGACATTATGGCATCGTTTGATCTATGTAGCTAACCACAATTAGTGAGATAAGAGTTGGTTGTTGTTGTTGTTGATATCTTAAACTTTTAAGGATATTTTTGAATTGTGTTCAAAAAATGAGAACAAATGTATTAGATTTAACCTCTGAATTTAGTATATGTTGGTTGAAGTAATCCGTCTAGTTTTGTTGCAATTTTTTTATATTTTTAAGTTTGTAGACACAGATTCCCATGAATTTTTACAAGCCTGTCTAAAATCTGAATGATAAATACCTGCACAGATATGAAGCGGATACAACTAGGATACTCATCCAACAGGCGGTAGCGACGTCCTACTATTCGTACCCGCCCCATTTACGTTCCTACTTGGAATTGCCTAAATACTCCCAGCTCTAACAGTTTTAAATTTAAATCTGACTACAATTCAAATTCCAAATACATGACTTCCATAGTGTAAGAAAAAAAAGGAAATCATCTATAATAACTAACACCTCCCTCAAACCGGCGATCTGGTGTATATTCGTCATATCCATTAAGCTTATTATGACATAGCTATCCTTGGAGCTCGAAAAGAGTATATTATTTATAATTTATAACAATTAACAGGAGCATCCCGATAAAATTCAAAAAAAGATTGGAAAAAGGTTTTAGATATTGAAATCAAGTACATAAAAGAAATTCAAACAAGGGTACCTGCATTTCTGCATCGTCCTTCAGTAGCTTTGTGGCAACCTCAATTTCAGCAAGAGCTTCAACCTTTAATTGAGTAGGAGTCAAAATAATGTCATTGGTTACACAAACTCGGGTAAAAGCTATGTTCTATTTCTAGGAAAATTTGCAAACTTGTGGAGGAGTTGGCCTATAGAGGCACAAGAGGAAGCTGCCAAGGCTAAAATTATACTCCCTCCGGTCAATAATATAAGCAAAAATTCACTTTTCAGATTCATTGAATAACTAATGTATCCGATATATTATAGACTAGATACATTAGTTATTCAATGAATCTGAAAAATTAATTTTTGCTTATAATAGTGACAGGAGGGAGTATAAGCAATAGAGCCGCAAACGAAAGTGTATAATATAAAATTCCTTGTAAGAAAACTATCTTCCAACAAGAATAAGAAAAAAAACAATTATACTCTACGAGCAACCAGAATAACCAAGCCAATACATATAACTAGGAAAAAAAGGATTACCATTTCCAATTTGTGTTTTAACTTCTGAGGGGTGTCAATTACAAACTCGCCTGCCATTATTTATATTCCAATGTTTATAAGTACACTTCTCAAAAAGAATGCATAATAACCAGAGTAAGAATTTACAATTATGATTTAGAAATATTGTTAAATAAATAACTACACATGCACAATATAAATTAAACAGAGAGAGACGGCTTACACATATTTTTAAAGCCAAAGTCGTGAGGAATTATAGTGTAGAACTCTCTGCAACAAGCCCATAACAAATTATTAAATATGGCAATCCGATTTCTTTAAAGCAAAAATTCTAAACCACAAATGACACTGGCAATGAATAAGTTCTAATATAGGTAAAGCAAACACATGGCTCTTTGAAGCAAACAAAAAACAAAGGCAAGTACTTCCAACATAAAAAGATAGAGGAAAATACATGGAAGAAAATGAAAAGACAGCTAAATTTCTTACCCGCTTAATTGCTCTAGAGCATTCCTATCAAGTTTACCGATCGCATCAGCAAGTCTTTTGAGAACATTGTATCCCTAAATAATTTAAGAAATGTATAGTTAATGGACAAGACAAGCAAACCAAGCAAGTTGAAAAGCTGTCAGAGTGCCCAAAGAGTTGAATTTCCTTTAAAGGGGGGTAGATAATAGAATTTCCTTTAATTATAGTTTACTTTAGAAGCTCGATTTTAGTAAATAATGCTGATTCCATCAACAACGTGATAAAGGCACAAGATAAAATTTAGCATGTGCCATAAGAGAAAAAATAGGCATGGCCATTGGCTTACCTTCAAAATTGTTGGTTTGCTAAGCTTTCCTAGAGGCAACTTGTTTGCATTGTACCCTGAAAGAAAGATCACAGTTAAAGTAGATAAATAACGGTTTAGAAGGTTAGTAAAAAAGTAGAGGAGAGCATTGAATTGATATATTCCTTGTCTTTCTCTGCTTACTTTCTTCCATTCATCGAAATAAGCAGAGAAATATTACCCTTTTATTTCTTTCTCTTTTCTATTCATCCATACAACATATTATTATTCATTTAGCTTCTCATCTCTTATCCATATCATATGCTTTGGGAACATATCATATGGGATTCATCCTGTATAAAGAAAAGAAGTAAAAACTAACCTATTTCCATCATTTGCTGATTCATCATGTTCAAATTGCAAAAAAGGGATATAAATTTTGCAATACGTGGCTCAAGTTTTGTTTCCAGAGGCTGCTTTCTCACAGCATGACCAGGAGTTTCTGTAACCTAAAAGCAGTTGCGAAATGATTAGAGTGACTGATTGAAATTGTTCATTCTTTTTGCTTCCCTTCCACAAAGAGCCACAAGTGAATATAACATTAATTACTACTGGCAAGAGATAAGAGAAGTCTACCCTATAAATACAAGAAAAAGTGCCTTTTGATAAAAGAAACGGTGAACTAATTCATTGATCAAGGGTTAATGACTAGAGTTGATTGTAAAAGAGCACACCAAGTTAAATAAAGAGATGGAAAATGTTACAAGGGGAACATAGTCAACACAACTCACCGTCGATTGTTCTTCCTCGCCACTGTAGTCCATTTCCAGCCATGCGTAACTTTTTGGATGAAAAACAAAATTGTTCCTATCAGACCAAGCATTCTTGGTCTTGGCTAAGAACTTTTGTTCAAACTCCTTGATGGCATTCACGTGAAGGGTGGCCTTGTAACTTGTCTTGGCCCTTTTTCCCTACCCTTCCCCATCTATTGTAAACAAGGACGTTACTACCATCATCAGATTCTGCAAGTCCAATACCCATTAAGTAACCACCATCCAAACAAAAGTAATCAATTGAACAATATCTCAATAACAACCACAACGACAACATAAGCAACTACTTGACTAATATAATATAGCTAATGTTATTAGACTTGCCAGTTCAAGAACATGATACTTTGGTTTTATGTGGTCCGGAAGCCATTGATCAAGAACAGCCGTACCCTTTTTGGTTTTCATCACTATCTTTTCTTCCTCCTCTGCAGCCATAAGAGACACACTTCAAAAAGGAAAAAAAAGTAGAAAAGGCGAAGACACAATACATAATGCACAATGTCTATGCTACAACAACTTTGAGCATCTATAATAATAAGTTCCAAGTAGGTTGAATATTCCAACTGGCAAAAACTAACATAATCATTAACTTAGGCCCTGTTTGGATAAACAACCTATTTGTAGCTTATAGCACAAGCACTTATCACATGATAAGCGGTTATGTATAAGCTATTTCTATAGCCAAAGGTAAAATAAAAGTCAAATTGTTTCCGTATAAGCTATAAGTCTATTTCATAAAAAAGTTAAATTTTAACTATCTTGGGGAACTTATGAAAATAAGCTTATGAACAATGTGATGAGTTCTCTCAAACAGTCTCGTAAATAATCCAGTACATAAGCTTAAAATAGAAAGTAGGAGCATTGAGCGTACCTTGATGAACGTTTTGGAGTGATTGTTTGGATGAAAATCCACGGCGAATGAGAGTAGTAGTGATTTGATCATAATGGTTGTTGAGAAAGTAACTTGATCTCTTTCCAAGAAAGGATGAACCAAACAGAGTGAGAGTAGGGTTTGTTCCGGTGATGGTGATGGTGATGGTGAGTCCTCGTCGGAAAAGAAGCTGCGACGGACAGAAAAAAAGTTGCGACGGAAAAAGAGGTGAACAAGATTTGGTTAAACCGGGTGTAGTGTGAGCTTGACGAAAAAGTTATGTATCTAGTCTAGCCTCTGACTTAGTCAACAGACAAAATATTATCATCTTCCGACCGAACTCCGGATTATCATGGACTCTTTTTCCTGAGTGTGAACATAAACAAATAAAAATAAAGTATTGTGTACCTTTAGCAGTCCATAAGAATTGATAGATGACGAGATAATTAGGATTCGTTGAGAAGTAGAGTTGACTGTTCTCATTGTCATCTCAATTTTTAGAATTAGGTTAATTGTTTAATGAGACATTGATTAAATAACTAAACAGTTGAATAACTTTCTATTGGATATTATCGAATGATCCAACCCAGCAATATCACGGGCCATTTAGAAAGAAAATTCAAGTTTATAGATCATAAACAGTGTTCCCGTGAACTTAACTCAGTTAGTAAAGACAATGCATACTATATGCAAGGTCTAGGGTTCGAACCCCAAACACCACAAAAAAAAAAAAAGATCAATTAAACAGTAGAGTAGAAGACTCATGTTTTGTATTGGTCACATATCATTGCGGCAATTATATAGAAAATAATTACTTTGTTAATATTGTTTTATATTTGAAGATATTAAATGAAAATTAGCACTAATATAATATTTTTATTAAATATTTTTCTCTTAAATATTTCAATTGCGTTCGTTGCAGATTTTATTTACTTATATATGTGGAAAAAAGAATTCTATGTACTGCTATAAGAAAATTGATATGATATCATTTCAAAATTCATGACTACTTCCTAAATATCAACATTAATGTATTTTTTTTCTATTGAATATTTTGTTATTTTATATGCAAAACACTGTTAAAATATTTGCACCATGTCCGTTGTGAATTTAATGTTTATATTTGCGAAAATAAACTTTTATGTACATATATGATAAAGCTAATATGATAAATTTTAAAAACTCTTGATTATTTTCAAAATATTAACATTATTGTTGTGTTTCTATTAAATAAATTTTTATTTCATATGTAAAACATCGTTAAATATGTATACCACACTCGTTGAGGATATTATCTACTTATATCTGCGGAAGCAAATTTTTATGTAACAATATGAGAAAGTCGATATGATAAAGTTTTAAAAACCCATGACTATGTTCAAAATATCAACATTAATGTAGTGTTTCTATTTAAAATATATATTTTATATATAAAATACCGTTAAATATTTGCATCGCACTCGTTGTAAATTTTAGGTGTTTATATCTGCAAAATCAATTTTTTATGCACCGATATGAAAAAATCGACATTGTAAAATTTTAAAAACTAATGACTATTTTCAAAATATCAACATTAATGATGAGAATAATTTTTTTTATACATATATATGTCATGGGAGAGCAGAAAAACTGTTTTTCTATATTTATGTCAGAATATATTACTTTTTCTTACTATTTAAGTTAATAACAAATTGACCATCCTTTCACGAAAAAAATGACCATGTATCCCACTAAATTAGTGATGCTAAGAGTCTAACAGAAGACTATTCAAACAACTTGGTGGAGTTAAGTTTTAGTAACAGTAGTTAGTAAAGTAATTTAATAGCAAATTGACCTTAGTCCCCTGAACTAATGATATTAAGGGCCCGTTTGTTACAGTTTTTTTATAAGAAAATCACTTTTTTTTTAAAAATAATCACTTTTTTTAATATTGCATCTGTTTGTTATAGATTTTCAAAAAAATCAGAATCTAAAAAAAATCTAAAAACTGCTTCAAATGAGAAGCTGTTATGAGCAGCTTTTTTTTTAATAAATTATTTCTAGAGGAGAGAAATTTGTTACGGGATTTTAACAAAAAAGATATGTTTAAAACAAACTAAAATTTCAATCATATCCTTGTTTTGCTATATATACAAAGATTAGTCTTCCTTTTTTCACAGCCTAATCGTTATTCTTCTCTCTATTCTCTAAACAAGTGAGTTCCCTCTTTTATTTTTTTGCTGCAGATCATCTAAGTTGTGAAGCTTAGCAATTCTATTGTCTTTTTGATTCATTCATAATTGAACATGTATATTTTTTTTTCTGTTTCTCTTTCCATTATCATATTTTTATATATTTATTTTCGATGACAATGAATGAAAAGGGTATAGATACTACAATTATGCTCGAATATTTTTTTAAATATGATATGTTAATTTTTCTTTAAGGAATATGTTATGTTACTATTTTATTTGAATTCATGTTGATAATTTTATGTAATATCTTGTGTAAATTTTTTGAATGTAACAAATACATAGATAATATGTTATTTTTACAACGTAAATGCATTTTTTAATTAACATACTTGTTTTCATACATAAAAAATTAATTTTTTTGGACAAACATGTTATATTTAGAAGAAAAAATATTATGTCCTTTATGGTAATTTTATAATAAAAAATCACTTTTAGAAAGTTGTATCCAAACAAACTAAAAATCACTTTTTAAAAAAAAAGTGATTTTTGACATGGTAAACAAACAAAAAATAGATTCTGATTTTTTTAAAGAATCTCTAAAAAATAATCTCTAAATTATTTCATGTCAAAATCACTTTTATTTTAATCTGTAACAAACGGGCCCAATATTGTGCACTCGCGGACATCTCAAATTTTTGGCACCATTGTCGGATACTTGTTGATTAATAAGGTATTTTCCTAATTCATTTGGATTTTAATTTTCCTGTTATTTTATTTATTATTTTTTGTTTTTCTTTGTTGCTATGGAGAAATATCGTGTTCCAAAATGTCACAAAATTTAATTGACCAAAGGTCAACGGTATTGATGAGTCGTTTTTGCAAGCGATATCAAAATATTTCTTTTATCATTTCTATAAGGAACTGGTTAATGAACCATTTGATTACTATGATTGTGTTTACCGATGTTTTTGGTAAACAATACGGGTTGGTTTTATTTATTACAAGCAGGATTAAACCACAAATCTTAGGACATGTTGTGCATTTGTTTTTTAAGAAAAATATGTTTGCGTTCATCAAATTCATAGGTTGCTTTATGAACAAGACGAGACCGTATGGCGTCTTTCGACAGAAAAAGGTTTTAAAACAAAAGAAAACGTAGTAAATGCAAGATAAAAGCAAAAATCATTTTTAAAACATACATTCTGTATAACTCTTTTCTCTCGTGCCGGTACTTCAAGTGTTGTAGAATTTCTATAAGTGATTTGCGACCCGTTTTCCCTATGGAAAAATGCTATTTATACATAGAAAAATAACTGGAAAAAGCCTAACTCCACGATCAGCACTTCTTCCATGTAGACAACCGCTTGTCTCCCATGTTTTCCATTGATGAAACCGCTTTTCTTTGAAATTCAAAATTCTCCCGCCTCAACAGGAATTGCTTGGCTTTGACGGTATCGAATTCCTAACTCACGTCTTGTCGAACTCTAAGGCTTTTAGAACTTTTCACGCTAAGTCCACATCTCGTCGAACTCCTCAGGTTGAAGGAAATGACTTCGATTCCTGCAAAGATAAAAGTCAATTAATGTTGACCGCATTAAATGAGCCTGGTTAAATTACCAACTATTAAATTGCCCCCCAAAAATGCCATTTTCGATTGAAATATTTTGAAGGAGAGAATTGACTATTTTGAAAAACTCTTGGTATTTCAAATCATGATGTGATGTTAATCATGACTTTCAAGAGTAGTCATTTTTGGTTTTCTTTATTACACGATCTCAAGATTTTGTGGGCCACCACTTCTGTAGTTAAAAAGTTAATGGAACATTTCCATTTACCCCGAAACGCCACATGTCCCTCTATATCTTTTCATCTTTATTTTCGCATGTTTGCCCACTTTTGTCATCATTATGACGTCTCTTTCTTGTCGATCGGTTCCTCTCGAGATCTTAAACTCTTCCACTTACTAGAAAATTGCACCCTCTTTGAAGACACGTGGAGGCTACTGGACCGTGAAAATGAAGGATTTGTCATACCAATCTTCTTTGACCACTTTATCGCCTATAAAAACCCTTTTATCTCTTTTCTTTCTAAACATCTTCCACTTTCAAACAATTTTCACTTTGCAAAAAATGGAAAATCTACTAGATGATGTCTTGCTCCCTATTGTTAGAAAAATTGCAGCTTTCGGCCCTAAAAACCTTTTCTGATTCAAGGAAACCTCTTTCCGTCACCGAAGGCTTGCCAACAACCCTGAGTTGATTAGGGCTCTGCGGCAGAGCTGTCTGTTCTAACTTTCTGATCCCCACCCTTGTGCTGATTGTACATAGATTTCTACGTGTAAAACTGCGTCGTGACCAAAATCCAGACGAAATGGGGTAGAGTTTGTTGACTCTTTTGGGGATGTTCGACAAGCCCAAAGAATTTATTTTAAAGTTTTATGACAATTTTTGATTGAGCATGCGTATGATTTTTTATCAAATCGATGACAATTTTATTGGCAGCTTCGACTTGACCATTTGCTTGAGCGTAGTTTCGTGTCGAAGTAAGTAACTTAAAACCTGTTTGATTGGCAAACTCAACTATTTTTTGACCAATAAAGACCGATCCTTGATTCGTTGTGATAGTTTCAGGAATTCCAAATCTAACAAGAATATGATTTTGAATCAAACTAATCACAATTTCCTGGCTAATCCTAGACAAAGGAATGACTTAAATCCATTTAGTGAAATAATCTATTCCAACTAGAACAAAATGATGACCTCCAGATTAAGCAGGATGAATTTCACCAATTATGTCCAAAGCCCAACCTCTAAACGACCAAGGTTTTACTATGGAGTGTAATTCACTTGCAGGTACACGTTGAATTCCCGCATGTTTTTGGCGCCCTTGGCACCCTTTTGCAAACTCAATGTAGTCTTTCAACATGGATGGCCAATACAAACCTTGTCGAAATATTAACCATTTCATTTTGTGACATGCTTGATGAGAACCACAAGTTCCACCATGTACCTTAGAAACAGGTAGATAATCCTCATTTTTATTGATGCATTTATGTAAAATGCATTCGACAGTTTTCTTAAATAATTCATTTCTAATGATCACATAACTTAAGGCTCTATATCTAGTCTTTCGACTAACTGTGCCTGATGGATTCTCAAGGTACTCTACGATTGGTTTTCACCAATCCTTATATGACAAATTGTCAATGGCAAAAATTTCAAAATTTAAGGATTAGAAGATTTGGGGTAGGCGTATGGCTCATGAGAGTCTGATTCACCTTCTTCCCCCACAAGTTTTGGCATTAACAATTATGTCGAAGGGCATTCAGTAGGAACCAATTTATCCATAATTTCTATTAATTACTGTAATTTTTGTTTGGAAATTTTATATCCTGAAGCAACTTGTGCTAAATCATTTGCCACTTGATTCTCAATTCTTGACACATGTTGAATATCAATAGATTCAAAATTATTTAACAAAGAATTCGCAGAAACAAAATAAGAAAATAAATTGTCACTTATGCATTTGTATTCCTTTGTTAGCTGCTTCACCACCAATTCTGAATCTCCCTTTATCACGACATTCTTTGCCCCCAATCCAAGCAATATTTCTAATCCCATTATCAGGGCTTCGTATTTCGCCTCGTTATTGGAGCAAGTGCCATTAATTTTATATTTGAACTTAGTTGCTACATTTAAAGGAGATATTATGAAAAACCAACTCCGGTACCATTTTTATGGCTAGAGCCATCAAAATATAAAGTCCAAGGCTGACTTTCCACATAACATCGTATTGGTTCGACCAAAGAATGATCAACTATGAAGTCAGCAACAATTTTCCAAAGACTGATAAGTTAGTGAAAATTCAAATAAAGCTAAAGCCCATTTTCCAACTCTACTATGTAAAATTGGCTTTGACAGCATATATAAAATCGAAATGTGAATACACAAATTCAATGAATAAATCCTTAAGATTGTTGTAAAAATTAGGAATAAATTTTCTCTATAAATAATAATCATCGTATAAAAACAAGCATCAATTAAATATTAAAGAGAATAAACAAGAGGGATAACAATTAAACTTTTCTTTCTTGAAATTGGGGTGATTTGACGTCGGTAACATTGAAGTAAATAAACAAGAAACTATGAACGACGATGACCTGCAGAATTGTAAACCGTTAAATAACATGAGGGTGACAAAGTCACTGTCCTTAAGGATTTATCTGCCTCATAAGCGCATATCCTCCCAGGATTAAACATGTTCTTCCCTGATATGAATCACATCATAGGTGATAGAACAACTTGAATCTATCTCAAAGATAGCAGGAGATGTAACCCATAAACTCAATATTTTGGATAAAAGAAAATAATTGTGTATAGAGAAATATGAAGTGAGAGAGTA
>Ga0315915_1004293_pt1 | contig 18044 bp, 7 predicted proteins | sample MpolbnodulesMG_FD_207738 | JGI IMG/M metagenome (GOLD analysis project Ga0315915, IMG submission 207738) | Medicago polymorpha root nodule microbial communities from Los Angeles, California, United States - branched nodules | ecosystem: Host-associated > Plants > Roots > Nodule | place: USA...
GTTTGGAGTCATCTCCCAAAAATTTTACACATTTTCGGGGGCCAAAAGAACAACATTCATTTCTTTGACTATCCTAAAAACCTATTGACAAGATTAAAATGGACAGGAACAACAATATTAGAAAAATTTATGGATTTTTTTTTTTTTACGGATCTTACGAACAAGTGTTTTAAAAACATTGATTAATGATTCCTTAAAAGAAAATTTTATCTTAAAAATACAAGTTGTCATTTTCGCTAATGCAATAACTACATAGCTATTTTTTTTTGTATAAAGTTCTTTCTTTTTGTTTCTTAATATAGGTACATAAACCTTTTACTAGAAATCACGTGAACTACAAGACATGGAGAAAAATATGGTGAAACAAATTAAGTGAGATAAATGAGGAATAGAATAAAATGATTGTGATGAGATATTTCCAGATATTGTCTTGATTAAATAGTTTTAAGTTTGTGATTAATATTACTCTTTTTTTTAGAAGGGTTTAATGTTACTCTTATACATACTCTTATCATCAATATGAGTTATATATATCAATGATCAAACTTGACATTTGTCTGCAAACTGGAAAAGGCAAGGGATTGATTGTCAAGATTGTGAGATATAATCCATTATTGAAATTCAATAATTAATGCCAACAAAACAAAAGCATGTGGTAGATATGGAGAGACAATGAATTTGGTTGAGCTAAAATGTGGAACAATGTCTGCTGCCAAATAATGTAGACTCTAGAATTGCGTAGATTTTAACATTTTGAAGGACACAAATAGTATTCGTTCGTGTGTACGTGCGGTTGAATTAAACTGAAGACTTGAAGAAGAAGAATAGAACCAATGTGGTTTCGTCTCCGTGTACGTTTGTCCAAGAAATGAAAATCATATCATAGGGCATTGACACGTTGCTCGTTTGGAAACAAGGGCCAGGTTACCAGAAATGTCATTTTCTGAATTTGAATCTCTTTATCAAGTTGCATATTGCATGCCAAAGGAACACAACAGTACTATACTTTATCAAGTATCAATCTCTTTTGTGTGTGTAGGTTCCCAATCTTTCTTTTAAAAGGGCTTATCTTGTTTATTTGGCTATGGTAATAATGATCAAAGAAAACGATAAAATTTACATCTAATTATTTATAATGTCATGTATGATTGATCCTCAATCTAATAGACTATAGTACATATAATCAATAGAACCTTACATACTTGAAATACACGTGCCCTTCTCAATTGTAATTGACAATGAAGATCATGGTTGTTAGGCCTTCAACCTCAAATAATTTGTTCATACCATTTACAAATCTCTCTAGCTAATTATGCACTCAACTTTAGTGCTTTCGTGGAATATTCATTTTACCATGTATCAATGCTCATTCGGATATATTTATCGTGATTTCTAAAGGTTGTTACAATTCGAAGAAAAATACATGCTTATCCATTTGAATCTTTGGGATTGAAAACCGGTGCATGTATACAAATTTTAAAGAAGTAGTTATTAAACAATAATTATTTTCTTCTTTAAAGCTATGCTCTATCACATTTCTTCTTTGTCTACGCCTAATAGAGCTTTCAAATTGTTGTTGTCTCTCAAACATTGAAATTAAAACTTTATCTTCTGAATTGTTAGAGATCAATTAGAAGGATGAGATAATGTCATCGTGAGTTTAGTTTAATTGATATGGACAATGCATAATATATGCATGGTTCGGGGTTCAAACCTCAACCACTACCAAAAAAGAAGGCTGAGATAATGAGAGACAATTGCAATGCTTGATAAAAATGTGAGAGTGAGATAAGATTGCACAATTTGACATATAAGAACATTTGCACAATTTGACATATAACAACATGAGAATGAGAGTATAGATGTTGTACTTTGGATAACAGTTAGTCTCATTAACGATTAGTTTGAATAAAATAGCTAGTTTAACTAACATCTATTGTGAATAACGATTAGTTTGACTAACATTTATTTTATAAAATAAATAAAACATTATCTTAACTAGTATACGATACTGTTTTAGATAATACTACAACATTTTATCTTGGTAAAAGTTCATGGTTCTCATTAAGCTTGTTAAAAAAAACTTCATGATTTCTACGTTGGCTCTCACTCATAATGGATGTTTCTTTCATGATCAACTTTAATTTTTACACTTCCATCTCATCCTTCTTTAACATGATTTTTTCTCGGTGGTGGAGTTTAACATGGAAAAGGTGACTCCTTTTCCACCATAGAAAAGCTTTTTTGGACCATTAGATATAATGAAGACTACATTCTTATCATATTCTCTTCATACTATATTATTTTTCACTACCACCCTTGTCTCTTCTCCATATCCTCACTCACCCGCCAGCAACATCAATTTCACCACCAACACCGCCCTCCCAAACCTCACAACCTTAACATTTTGTTCAATAAAATTCCTCACAACCGTTTTGTTCAAAAAAAAAAAAATTAGATCTAAAGTTGTTCATTTGATCCTGCTGCAACCCAAGTAGAAATTAAAGGCCAAAAACAATTACAAATTACAATTTGAAACTAAACTAAAGAGGAATAATCAAGACTAAATTTAAATTTCTTATTATTAGTCCCCAAACTTGGCAAAAAGAGAGATATCAGGACTGAAAGTGGTGACAAGAAACTCAAGAGTTATCTGATATAATGTCCCAGGTGCCGGTTGAAGAAAAATAGAAGAAAGGTAGGATGGTGGTGGAAGATGGTGTGAGAAAATACAGTGTTGAGAGACTATGATACTATTATGTTCCTTACCTGATCCAATGGTTTAAAAAAAATTCCTATGGTGGAAAAGGATTAACCTTTCTCATGTTAAACTCCACCTTTTTTCCCTGCTTTAAGTTCTGCCAATTTTCCAAGGTTGCTTCTTTTTTAAACATTGTAAGTTATTTTGGGAAATTTTTTGGTCATAATTAATTAAATTATAAGTCGTTTTTTAATATCAAAGAAATATTATTGTTATTTTTTCTATTATACCTTTAATTATTTATTACTTTCTCTTCTTTCAATTCTTTAATTTATCTTTCTTATGCAATTTATTAAAGACAATTTTGTAAAACAACTTATAATATCATTTCCTCATACAAAATTAATTACATTTCTGTGTGAAATAGATAAAACCATTTATAATTCAGGTATGTTCACAGGGAATGGATTGTCTCCATTCTTGCGATTGAATCCTGTTCGGCGGTGCACCAACAATGATGTCCTTCCTTCATCCTTCTCTATTTTCGCTTCTTCTCTCCTTCTCCCATTCTTTAGGTATTATTTTTTTTATGTTTAAGGTTGATTTCCATCTCTTATTATTCTAGATTAACCTAATTTCGAATTTACTTTATGCAAAATGGTTGGGTTGATTATCAACTGAATTTCAAATTTACAAGCTTGGAAATAGTGACAATTGCTTAGGTTCGGATTATGTCATGGTGATTGCTTGAAAACCACTAATTTTGTCATGACAAATACTTGGAGTTATACAAACGGTGTTCTCTCATTCTGTCATGACAATGCTTGGAGTTATACATAATCTAACATAGCAACCAAGCGACAACATCATCAATAATTGCTTGGTGTTCACTGGGTTGTGTTGTTATTATTAAAGAAGATGAAACAATTTTGTGTTTTACAGTAAGCTGGTCTCTCAAGGGGAGAAGGAAGGAAATGAAATGAAATAGACAAAGTTTATGTTGATTTTAATTGCTTTTATTAATAGCCATTGATTTTCATTAAAAAGAAATGGACGGTTCGGATTGCTTCACAGGAGAAAACAGGAGAAAATTTGACCGGAGACAATTCTTTCCCATGTTGCACAGCATTTCAACGACGCCATTATTTTATTTTTTGGTGGTGGCTGGGATTTGAACCCTGGACCTTGCATATTTTATGCATTGTCATACCAGCTGAGCTAAGCTCACGAGGACAACGACGTCATTATTTAATGGTATTGTTTGGTGGTCTTGCCCTTAAGATTAATTACCCCATCTTTTCTATATTCTTTGTACTTTTTTTTTCTAATATTTTTTGTACTTATTGTAATTCAAATTGGATTATTTCCTTCCAATACTCTCTCTATCCTTATGCCTTTACGTTGGTGGTTTGAATATGAGGAACCTCCACTCGAGGTGTTCTAATGGTATTGTTTGGTGGCCTTACCCTTGAGCTTAACTACCCCATCTTTCTATATTCTTTTCTTGTGCTTTAAAATGAATCATTTTCTTTCAATAATCTATCTATCTCGATCTTTTTTTTCTCACTATTGATCTTCTCTTTAAAATTTAGAGAGAGATTAACACAACTTATGAAAATAGAAGGAAGGAGAGAATGCGAGGAGATCGGCTGTCATATACAAAACATATGCATGATATAGAACAATGGGGACAATGTTATTTTCTTTCTCTCGCGAGAACCATCTACGATCACCATTGCCATCATCAATGGCTGCAATAATTGAGCAGTACTCTCCATCCATCCATTATATATGATTTTTTTTAAGGCCATTTTTTTTTTTGAAAGACGGATATCTATCCATTATATTATACAACAAATTTTTCTATCATATATTTTTTAAACGGTTAAATATGTTTATGATCTTATAAATATACTAACTTTTCATTTTAGGTTCATTTAAGAATTTCTTCGACTTTTAGTTTTTCAAAAATTTTGAATCACCACTTTTGATCCATTTTTATAAGTCAAATCATGGGCAGACTTCATATTATTGAATGAATATTTCTGAAAATGTTTAAAATATGATAGAATCTCTCCAAAAAAAATTATAATTTTTTAAAAAAAACATGTATTAAATATAAATTTTTAAACCCCAAAAACATAAAAATTAATATTTAATTCGTTTAGTTTAAAAAAATTAATTTTGTTTAGAGAGATTCTTATAATATTCTAAACATGCATGCATTCATCGTGTTTAAAGTTTAAATCAATATTTCATTTGTCTCTTCTTATAAGAACACTTATAAAAATGATGAGTATTTTTTTTCTGACAAATAAAAATGATGAGTATTAAGAAAAGTTGTTTGGGTAGTAAATATATCTGAAATGTGTGTGACTAATTATTATTTTTGACACAAAACAAACGACATTCATTCATTCAAATTGATAGAGTACATCGATGCAATACAAATTCGCTAAAAATAAAAAGTATGAATCTGTGAACAAACTCACGACATTCATGTTAATAGCATAAAACGGCAAAGTACATAAGCCTACAAATATGACTATACTAAAATCTCTGGAAAAGTCATGCCTCCGGATCTGCAACGTTGATGACGCCAAAGTCATTGGTTGGATCTGCACTTGATCAAAGCTAATCTCACAATCTGAATTGAACAAACACCTAAACAAGGGAAAAGACAAACAACGCCGCATAAAAACGACGAACGAAACAGTGTCACACTAAGACGACGAAATCACAAAAGGAAAACCTAATTCGATGTGAAAATCACTTATTTAAATAGAAGGGAAGGAGAAAAAAGATTTAGAGGGGTGATTTGAGGTCAAAAATTGACCCTAAACCACCACTCTTTGATGGATGAAGGAGAAGAAATTAGGGTTTCAGCCGACGGCTCACAAAAAAAGAGAGAGGGAAAGGAAGGGTAAATAAATGTATTCAATGTTACTTTTCATATCCGAAGATAAATTGTTAGCATTAATAAAGGTATATTTGAAGGGAAAAAAAAGGTAATAAATATATCTAATAATTTACAGAGTCATATATTTAAGAACGCACATTTTTTTTTTATAAATGATCTTATAATTAAAAATGAAATTTAATTATTACTTTGTCAATAATACATTTATGTATTTATTGGAGAGAGGATAATACATGAACTGACATGTCAAATAATTATTTTATTTCTTTGTCGGCAAGAGAAAAACAAAGACAAGACTAAAGACTAATCCATGTCACTTTATATTGATGGATTATATCAAAAACTAATTTTGCATGAATGGAAGCCAAGCGAAAAATAAATTGTGTCGTTAGACTTTTTTGTATGATAAAATTAATTATTGTAAAAAAAAATCGGGTAATCATTCAAATTGACTATGTCATATACGCAAAGTCTGAAAAATGATCCTGTAATAAAATAAAAACACAGACTCTACCTTTGTTATTTGAGATTCTTCCTATTTTTAACCTCATATTTTTTCTATAGACATAAAGTCTCGAAAAGTGACCTAGAGGTTGAATATTTTCACGATTTTTTTTATGCATGTTTAGGACATTAAAATATGAATTTCCACATAAAATTTAAATTTTTCGACAAAGAACGAATTAATTATGAATCGCCAAAGACTGAAAACGGAAATATGGATCTAAAAAATGAATTTTGAGTTGATTTTTGGCAGACGCCTGTAAAAATAAATCTAGATGATCAACAAAGTTTTGTACCATTCCGACTATTCCTCAATTTATTTTCAATTTTCAACCAAACGGGGCAAAATTGCAATATTGTTCCGAGCAAACATATATTTGAGGGTCGAATTTTGTTCCTAAATTTTTGAAGTTACTAAACGAGGAATAATTTAAGTATGAATTGTTTAAGAAATTCATAATTAGCTGAAATGAAAATTCATAATAAATTCGTCTCTTGTTCAAAAACTCTAAATTTTAGTCGTGGTGGTTCTTATGATGTTATAAACATTCTAGAAAAATTAGGGAACAAAATTTGACCCGTGAGTATATGCTTACTCGGAGAAAATTTGCAATTTTGCATGTTTTGGTTGAAAAATCAAAATAAATCGAGGATAGACGAAATGTTGCAAAACTATATAGATCCTTTCAATGTGTTTTTATAGAGGTGTCAAAAAACCAACTCTAAATTGAATTTCTAGATCGAGATTTCTATTGTTTTGTTTTTTTAGTTTTTGACACTTTAAAAATTTATAATTAATCTGTTCCTTGTCGAAATTTTTTAATTTTAAATGAAAAGTCGTATTTTTACATCCTAAACATGCATGCAAAAAATCATGAAAAATAGGCTTAAATAAGTAAAAGGTCTCTGTAAGTTAGCGCGTTTTTGGTTTTAGTCCATGTATCTTTTTTTGTTGCGAAACAACCCCTATAAGTTATAAAAGTTTTGGTTTTGGTCCATGTCGTCATCATCTGTTACAAAAATGTCTACGTGGCAAACGGAGGATGACATGGCAGACGACGCTAATGTGTCGTTCTGTATGCTGAGTCACAAAGTTAGATGGACCAAAATCAAAAAATAAAATTCGCAGAGGGACCAAATCAAAAAATTCATAGAAAACTTCATTTTCTTCCTTCCTTTCCTCTTCTTCATCATCTTCATCAAATCTTCATCAAACTTCGTAGAAAACCAAAAAAAAACTCAAAAATTCATCAACAAACATTAACATCACGATCCACATCACTACACTAGAAATTCATCAAAAAATTCTTTGAAAACCACATTTCTCTGTTTGAAAATTCCTTTATGAAGGCTACATATTTTCCTAATAAGCATCTTGTTCAGGCTTCTATAGAAGATCACCTTAGTTACAAATTCAAGCTTGATTTATCCAATAGGTAGAGAGACAGTCTATCAGATTCCTACAGTTAACCAAGATGAAGAAGACCATGTTATGTGGATGGAAAACTGAGACTTCAATCAATTATTAATGTAAAATCTAGGTACTTCATGATTAACTAGTGGGAAAAGATGCAAACACCGGCATATCATATCCTGACAATGATCATTTGCAAAAGAGCAATAAATTGCAACATCATATGCCCAAGATTCTATAACCATAAGTAGAAGATCATTTGTTTCAAAAATTGCACATGGGCAAGACAAATTTGGTTTGGGTTTTCCCTAGGGAAACACTTTTACTTTTGCACAGAAGTGTTATTGATTGGATTATTAACATGATTGAGAATGTTGAAGAAAAAGTTCTAGCAATAATTTTTGCAATCACAGTATTAGGATTCACAATTGACGATATACCTAGCTTGGTGGTATTTATCAATAGTGTTAACTTCAGAAAAGCAAACAAGCGGCATAAATTTGAAACACAACAATACCCCCCACCTGCACAAACAATTTCAAAGTGAAGTGTGATGCCAACCTCTCAATAGAGAGGTATTGGGGAATGGATTATGGAGTATAGGAACAGTAATTCGTGACGATAGAGGCATGGTTGCAACACCATCAACTTGGCTTGAACAAGGTTTCGCTGAAGCAACTGTTGTCGAATAAAAAGCACTGCAGTAGAATTCCCAATTGTGTGTTGCAGTGATAAACTCGAATAAGCCATATTCGAGTTAGGGCGCAACTTTGAGAGGGTGGGAACGACATAAATGAAGAAGAGAAAAAAGAACATAGTGAGGAAGAAGGTGGAAAAAATATGTTTTAAATTTCAAATTTTGTTGATTATGTTTTTAATTTTGGTCCCTATATATATTTGCATTTTTTGTTTTAGTCCCTCTACTAACCGGTTGCCAACTCATCAAGTGCCACGTATTGGTCTGTTAGCCAACGAAACGTTTTTTTAACGGAAACTGACGGCAGGGACGAATGTTAAAAGGTTAAGTAAATACAAGGGTTGTTTCACAACAAAAAAGGATACAGGGACTAAAACCAAAAACGCGCGAGCTTACAGGGAACTTTTTATTATTTAAGCCTTTACTTAACTATAGTAGACGAAATGGAAAGGGGCAAATATCTTACCTTAATCTCTAGATGTGGTTTGATAGGGTAAGTAGAGACAATTCATGTTATGTCTAGTGATACAATTGAGTTCTTAAATAATTGTTGGATTGTTTATGTTTATGACATCTTGATCATGCTTATATAGTTATGATGAGATGAGTCCCTTGGTGACTATGTGTGGTCCTCCATTTGCTTTGTGACATGCTTCCGTCTCATCCGGTTTCGAGAAACAACAACCATTTTGGGATGTTTGTAGAAAGTTATTTTTTTTTTTATTGAACATATAAGAAGGTAATGTTTGTAGAAAACAAAGTTTAAGTTCTGAACTATTATTTTATTGAACTTATAAGAAAGTTAATGTTTGTAGAAAGTATATCATGCATAAATTTCATTCTAGAGTTGTAAGCATTTTCATTTTTCTTAATCATTCTCAAAATATTAACATCCGCCCCACTTATTTATCTTTTATTCAGCAAAAGAGGCTTGTCATTTACTCTAAATAAAATATGAAGAACATTTTTACTAAACTTGTGCCACTGGAAGGTATCAACCCCTTATGGGTTGAGTTTACTTGCCGCCTTGAATAAGACAGTAGTGAGGTCTCCTCCCTTTTAGATTTGTGCATGTGTTTTTCATGTTGCATTTCACCACTAACAAAGAGTGGCTAATGTCATGTTATTTTTTGAGATTCGAGTTTCCTAATGTCACTCTATGAAGCCCGGATACAAGATACGATACTGCACCGATATGGAAAAATTTCAAAAATCAAGATACGATACGGCTGTGATACGTTAATAAAAAAATTATATAATTAAATGTACAATATAATTATAACCATTTTTTTAATATGCAAATATATTAACAAATAAAAAAACCAGTCATAGGTTCGTAGCACATCAACATAAATATAAATAATATTGACGATTAAGAGAGTGATGATTAGTCAATTACATACACAATATATCCCAAAAAGACTACCACCAGTGCTATACTATATCCAAAAGGAACATTGTTAGTGCTATACTATATCGATCCATAAAAGAAGCACTATATCCAAACAAGAACACATCAGTACTCAAGAGTTAAGTTATTTTAGTTAACATTAATTGGGAAGTATTGGGGCAGACATCGGTGCATGATAATTATCGGATACTCTCTTGATACGTATCAGGAAGTATCGGATAATTATTTTTTTAAAAAATAAAATTTAATCTTCGGATACTCTCCTAATACGTATCGGGAAGTATCGGACAGGTATCGGTGTAGGATACACAGGGGATACGATACGTCATCCATTTTGAAGTATCGGGGCTTCATAGATGTCACTTGTTATGTTTCTGCCTTGTAATGATTTGTGGTAATTTTTGTAAAGAGAACAGATGATTTTTTTGTTATATATTATTTGACGTTATATGAATTTTCTGTTATGTTGACCTGCATTTGATAAAAGAGTTCTATTGAGAAAGAGTTTCAATTTTTTAGTAATAATGGAACGTAGTACCACATAGACTAAAGCATTATAAGATCTCATGAAATTGATGAAATTGTAGACACACAAATATTAACACATAGACTTAGCATTATAAGCTCTCTTGAATTTTATGTACTAACCATTTCATAAGTTGTAAATATATGGTAAAGACACATGGATGAAATTTATAGTTTTTGTTGAAGTTATAAGGTTAGTCTTTCAGGTAATAGAGGGATAGGAACAATAAATCAGCATGCCCTTTCTAACCATCCAAATTAATTGACTAACAACTTATTTGGTAGGTGTCTCTCAAAAAAAAAAAAATCTAATTTGGTAGGTGTGTAAAGAATGTAGATTTCTGTGTGAATGTTTGTGTCTAATGTGACCAAACTGATAGTATATTTATATTCATATGAGCTAACTACAATTGGTAACCTAATGAATACATAATGAATACTGTTAATTATAATATTAATACTAATAAAGGCTAATCATTACTAGTTGATCCTAGATTGATTCTTAAGAGTAGAGTTGCATAACAATATACCAGCATGCTTTATGTCCTTAATCACAATCACAATTGCACCAGTTCTCAATATCTTATAAATATTGTTGATGTGTCAAAATTTGAGTAAATATCCTGTAAATTTGTAATTTGAAGTGATGGTATCGTTAATTATATTTTCCTCAGCTCAATATAGATTGATATTTCAATTTTGTAGAGTAAGAAAATTTGGAAAACTATACCCAAAGTAGGTATAGGTTTCTGTAATTGTATTCAGTAGACTTTAGTTTTATTACATAGTACAATGAAGTGCAGATGACATAAACAGTACACCTCTATACTCTAATCAAATCACGTTATAATACATTTAATTTTCAACAAAGTCAGATGTTTGTCTTTATACTTTATATTTTCCTTCTGCCATGGGTGTTTTTCTTATTGGTTTGTGTTATTGAAGAGTTACAATATCCTCTTTCCTATTTCTATTCATGAATGTTGTGCTGCCATTTGTATGATGAAGTTTAGCTGACGAATATAAATGAAAGTATGAAATTCACATTACGAGATATCTTCTGTCTTCTTCAATATTTGTGTTTTTTCTTGGTTTCAGGATCCACTAGTTAGATCATAAATACCATAAGTTTCATTTTAGTATTACCGAATGAATCAAGTTTCATTTTAGTATTACCTAATCAATCAGTGTGTTGTTTATATAGGAGCAAAGACAGAAGGAGACAATTAAAAGAAAAATTGTATTACCTATGGGAAGTTTGATTCTATATAAGCAAGAAACCAAGAAACTCACTTGCAAGAAAAATTAAAAGAAAGACAATAAGCAGCTGGAGACACAGAAGTTCCACCTCCATCTCCACCTCAACGTCATGAGAAGTGGAAAAGAGCTAGAATAAAACCATCAGGAGAGTATACATGAGAAGACACTCATGTTGTTGCAGAAAAAATTGTAGGTAAATGCTTAAGTTCCTTTTTTATGGGATCAAAATAATGATTTGAAGAAAAGCAAAAAGATTCTTTTTTCCTTAGCTTGAATTTTGTTTTTGCTGCAAGCTTGTTATGCGCAATAAATGGAAGTTCTCACTGCCTTAGCTTGGTGGTACATTAGAAATTTGATAACTATAATTTTTCTTTTTATTGGTGATTGTGTTTATGATTATGTATTGGCTATTTGTCATTGCCACGGTTCAGTTGAAACTAATGGAGGTTGTGTAGTTAACACGATGCTAATTTATTAACAAGCATTTGTTTTGTCATATATTTTATTATAGGAACTACCTATGAGGCTATGATGATAGATTAGGAGGGTAGTATTCCCTTGTATTGTGATACGAATATGAGCCAAAAATGTGTAATCATATATAGGGATTCTTATTTATAGACCAATGTGTAATACCATTTTTTAACATCGATAAAAGTGAAAGTTTATTTACTTTTTCATGTAGCTTTTAAGTTGTATTTCTTCTGCGGAATGGCTGCTGCATCACCCATCATTCAAATTATTAAATCATTGAATCACAGATACACATGCTAATTTTCCAATAATCCTCTATTTTTCTACTTAGGTAGATTTTATTGCCTAGTAGAACAAGGTAAGATGTAAGTATTCAGTTTATTTATTGTACATGAACTGTGATATGTTTAATGATATAAGTTTAATGAAGTATTAATTATTGTAGAGCTTTAAAAGGTTATAATAAGCTACAACAAGTGAGAAAGCATAATAAAGAAGTATGGTTCTATCCCACTGTAAGTTGTTTACACATGCTATTGCGCCATCTATCATCTTTGTGGTGTTTTTGTACTAAATATCTTCAATTTTTAATAGTATTTACCAACTAAACGGACACATTTGATCATATTCAATTTCAGAGTCGAAGACAATCGGTTTGTTACGAGAGCGGATACTTTGTCATGCTATATATTGCATCCGGTGCTGTTGTGGATTCACAGATGCAAGTACGTATAGGATTTATTTAACAACTATTATAAATTAATTAATTTTATTTTTACATGTTTACATGAGAAATTAAACTAATATTATGTCATCATTTATTTATTCCGATATTTGCGGATTGAACTCCCTTTCATAAGGATGAAGTTAAAATTGTTCAAGAACGCTCTGCAAATTTGATTTTGGAACTTATTGAAGCAAATGCGGATTCATCTTAGTGCAAGACTGGTTTTTGCAGCAGGTGGCGAGTAAGCGATAGTGTGACACTGGTCGTTTTAGCAGTTGGGGTTTTTAGCTTAGTGTTAGCCCTGTTTCGAGTTTTTTTTACTATTTGCATATTGGTCCTAACATGTACTTTACTCTGCCAGTGCAGTGACTATTTACTTTCGTATGACAATATAGTTCTATGGTTTTATTTAATTAGTACATGTGGATTTTGGTCATAGTTTGCTCTTCAATGTATCTTTCTATTACTTCAAGTTAGTGACATTAGATATTCTGCATGTATTTTGTTAAATAAAACAAAAGAACAAAAAAAAATGGTTGCAGGAAAACAAATGGAGAATAATCTGCATTTAAAAAAATGAACTTTTTAAGTCAGTTAAAATTGGCGACTTAAGAAGTTAATATGATGCCTTAAGGCAGTTGTTAGGTCGGACTCGTGCCCGACTTCTTATGACGGGAGCTATTAGGTCGGAAGCGCGCCCGACTTAAAAAAACCTTTTTAACCGACTTAAAAAGGGTTTTTTGTACTAGTGGATATCGGGTCACTCCCTTTTGACCTGCCCAATCTTGTCTTAACAGTCTTACCGTTATATTGTCACAAGAGTCTCATACATGTTCATAACATTCATTCATTCATGTATATATATCACGCATACAAAAATCGTTTTGTACATGGTTACATTATCACCCAAAGTCTTATTGCAACTGTATCTCATAAAAACGTTATCCCAATGTGTATAATCCAAAAAGGCTGCTGACCAAGTTTACTTCCAGTGTCAGGTCCCACCAACCCATCATTTTACCAAAATACCTTTCAATTTCCCAAATGTCTTGTTTAAAGTTACCCTTATACCGGTAGCAGTGTGTTTTACCTTGTTTAAGTTACCTATGTAACGATAGCAAACAGTCTTAATCTTCTGTATACTCGTGTTTACCAATATGACGGTAATATACAATTTTCTTTCCTGCATTGGTTTGTCTTCATTAAGCTATCGTTGTCCCGGTAGTAGACAATTTTTATTCTAATATGGTTTGTCTTCATTAAGCTGTCGTTGTTTCAGTAGTAGATAAATTTTTATTTCAATATGGTTTGTCTTCATTAAGTTGTCGTTGTCCAGGTAGTAGACAGTTTTTATTCCGATATGGTTTGTCTTCATTAAGCTATTGTTGTCCCGATAGTAGACAATCTTTATTCTAATATGGTTTTCTTCATTAAGCCGTCGTTGTCCTGGTAGTAGACAATTTTCATTCCGATATGGTTTGTCTTCATTAAGCTACCGTTGTCCCGGTAGTAGACAATCTTTATTCTAATATGGGTTGTCTTCATTAAGCTGTCGTTGTCCCAGTAGTAGAAATTTTTTATTTCGATATGGTTTGTCTTCATTAAGCAGTCGTTGTCCCGGTAGTAGACAATTTTTATTTCGATATGATTTGTCTTCATTAAGCTGTCGTTGTTCCGGTAGTAGACAAATTTTTATTTCGATATGGTTTGTCTTCATTAAGCTGCCATTGTCTCAGTAGTAGAGACAGTTTTTATTCCGATATGGTTTGTCTTCATTAAGCTATCGTTGTCCCGGTAGTAGACAATTTTTATTCTAATATGGTTTGTCTTCATTAAGTTGTCGTTGTCCTGGTAGTAGACAATTTTCATTCCGATATGGTTTGTCTTCATTGAGCTGTCGTTGTCCCAGTAGTAGACAATTTTTATTCCGATATGGTTTGTCTTCATTAAACTAATGTGGTCCCGATAGTAGACAATTTTATTCTGATGTGGTTTATCTTTATTACCAATATGCTTTGTCTTTATTGAAACTGTCATTGTCCCAGTGGTGGACAATTTTTATCCTTGACATGGTATATTTTATTTCTGATATGGTTGTGGCTTCATTAAAGTTACCCTTGTACCGATAATGGACATGTTGTCTCTTTTCAGTTTACCTTTCCTTAAACTATCTTGATAATGATTAGTAGGTAATAGACAGCCTTTCCTCCCCTGTGATACCTATCAGTTTGTTTCCCAGTCAGTGTGTGTTCAATGTCTTTGCATTTGTAATTGCATCGCGGGCATTCATATTATTATATTCATAAGCATTGCATTCTCAGCATTTCAATTGGTCAAAATTAGCATACTTAATATTTAAGTCTCTTCGACCCGTTCATTTAAAATTTATACTTTTAAATCCTCGTGACAGAGAAACTTAAATAGGGGCATCAACCATACCCTAAATTTTGACCAATTAATATTTTTATTCGCACTTTAATCAGTCAAAACTTTTTCATTTGTATTTTAAACAGTTAAAACCTTTTATTCGTATAGTTAAACTTTTTAATCGTATTCTAGTTAGTTAAAACATTTTTATTCGTATTTTAGATAGTTGAAATTTTTTATTCGTATTCTAGTTAGTTAAAACTTTTTTATTCGTAAAACCTTTTTAGTCGTATTTTAAATAGTTGAAACTTTTATTCGTATTTTAATCAGTTAAAAAGTTTTTATTTGTATATTAAAAGTAGAGTGATTTTGTCGTCTCAGACGAAATTTTGGTAGAGAGGTATTTTAAAATACCTCACTGGTTACCGAAAGAGACATTTTTAATTACTTTTTTAGTTTATTATTATTTCTTTTATTTCTTTCTTTTTTTATTAATTTATTTTTTATTTTAAATTTTCGTTTTTTATTTATTTTAATTATTAATTACTTTTTTTATTTGTTTGTTTTATTCCTTTTTAATATTTCTTTTAAGTGTTTAAAGTATTTTATTTTAGTCTTTAGTCCATGTGTCACTATCCTATTGGTCCTTTGTCCAATACTTTTTCTCCAAGTTTTAAGTGTTGTGCTGTCATTTGCTTTGGATCCCCTTTGAGGGGCATTTCCACTTCATGTATTAGTCTCAAACCCTAGTTTTGTTACTATTTAAAGCAACATTTATTACACTGGAGTCACATCAGTTAGATCAATCATTAGCAGCAGCCCCAATTAATCATAAACCCTATTTTCCTCTCTCTCTCTCTCTCTTCGAAACCAGATTGAAAACCACAAAAATCAACAAAAAGATGAACATCAAGAACAATTTTTTCAGAAATGAAATTCATATGAACACATAACAACAAAACCGAATTTACATTTTTCAAACATCACAAATCACATAAACTTTCTTTTCAATAACTCATTTTCGGATCCGTTTTTTCCAACAACACAGTGAACTAAATCGAATCCATAACAACTTTCATCAACAACTTTCATCAATAATTTTCATCAACAACTTTCATCAATAATTTTCATCAACAACACTGGTTTGGGTCGAATTCAAGTCAGAAACAGCTAGCATATTTTGAAGTTTTTTTCGATTTCGAACAACAACAACAACAAAAATCTCCTGATCCTAACCCGATCTAAAGAGGTAAGTTTCTTTCATGGTCGAATCTTATAGTTGAATTCTTAGTTTCAAAGAAAACGTTAAAAAAAGAGGATAGATGTAAGAGATAAGTTTTTTTTTTCCGCACTAATCATAAATCCAAACCGTTTTCAAATTTTTGTTTGGAAATCGTAAATCCAGTCTGATTTCAAGTTGCTGATTGTACTACTGAGTTTGAAAACGGTTTGAATGTGTGCCAAGATAACAGATCCGCCATTTCTTCTTCTCTTTTATAAAAAAAAACACATGACTATTTTTCGTTAAAATCAAAGGCCGGATCTAGTATCAGTGCAAAAAAAGGAAGTCTGAATCCGTGTTTTGTTTTGAAAATAGACTGTGGTTGAAGATTCCGACGCGGCGGCGTCGCCTTTTGGGCCGGCAAGCACCGCGCCGGAGTAGTCAAGTTCGTCAGAAAAGATGAAGATCATCTTCTGTTCTTCGTTTGTTTTCCAGAAAATAATTAGAGAGAAGTGAAGGAAATTTTACTTAGAGAGAGGGAGTAGAGAAGAAAATGAAGTTTTGGTCTTAAAAAAACGTTTTATACTCCTCTCAAACTAGTTCGGTTCTCTTGTGAACCGATCCAGGCTTGAACCGAACCGGTTCCTGCTTAAAGCCCACTCTCTTTAGCTCTGCGGCCCAGTTTCTTTTATTCTTGCTGAATTTCTCTATTGTTTTGCTGTTTGTCACCCCCAGTACATGCTGATTGCACCCCCTCCCTGTATATATTTTAGTAACTCTTTTAAAAACTCATGCATCTTATTGTCAACTATATTTATATTTCAATCATTTTTAATGCTTTAATTTTCATATCATGCTTTTTTTTTTAGTTTTGTTAAGTGATTTAAAATTTTATTTCGTGCATCTTTTTAGTATTTTCATGTCTTATATTTTATTCGGTAGCTTATTTTTAGTACGTGGTGTTATCTTATATTTCGCATCATTACTAGTATTATCAATGCATGCATGTTTATTTCTTGGCATTTATTTATCATCAATTGAGAGTGTGTATAATAGGATTTATGTAATGCATGCATTTTATTTTCGTATTAGTTGCATTTTCTTATGTTAGGTATTTGCGATTATTTTCTTTTAACTTGCGTATAACTTAGAAAATTTATTTTAACCGAAGTGGCCCTTTTTTAACCGAAGTGGCCCTTTTTTCAATTTATTTTCTTAATCAAAGGTTAATGTATCTTAAACCATATTAGACTTTGTTTCTTTTAACTAAAATTAATCAACCTCACCTTGTTTATTCTTCTATACCTTGTGGTTCCTCAACCCTTCTAAAAATCCATTTTCTAAAATGTTAAAATTAACCCAACTCACCAAATAATTTATTTTAGAGTGAACTACATTGGTTTTGATCCCTTTTCTTTAGGGTATGTAGGCAAAGGATTTTATCCTTCCAAATCAAATAAAAAATACCAAAAACATGCTTATTCTCCCTCCATTCTTCACTTAAATTTTTAAGTAACTATTTTCAAAATAAGCAAATAATTTAGCACAAGATAATTTAGGCAAGAGGTTCCTACGGAGTACCGTAGTCGTTTAGGGCGCTTAAAAACCTTCCCTGTGCGGAACCAACCCTCGGACCTTTAATCTCTCAAGGGTTTTTGCTCACTTTTTCCCTTCCTACGAATAAAAGTAGAGAGTTCTGATGAGTCAATAATTAGTCTTTAAATTAGTGTCTTTTATTTAATATTTAAGTTTATTTTAATTAGATTTAATATGTTTTTATTTCCTTCTAGAACTATTTTACTTCAATTGCAAGTTATTATAT